>Ga0136643_10003205_pt1 | contig 21877 bp, 7 predicted proteins | sample TergutLab28metaG_FD_96883 | JGI IMG/M metagenome (GOLD analysis project Ga0136643, IMG submission 96883) | Labiotermes labralis P1 segment gut microbial communities from Petit-Saut dam, French Guiana - Lab288 P1 (version 3) (version 3) | ecosystem: Host-associated > Arthropoda: Insects >...
CCATCATCAGCAGCTCGCGACTATGATGTTGATTACCAATTTGGTCGTTTCGTTCTTGGTTTGCTGTCCGGGCTGCAGGCTAAAGCACGACGTGTTTTAGCCTGCAGCCCGGACACTACTTCAGGCTAACTGCACCTAACCTCCAACCTACAACAAACCGAGAAGAAAACGACCAATGTAGTTATCAACTTTATAGTCGCGAGCTCCTGATGATGGGCATAGTAGTGCCCGAAACATGTTGAGCCTATAAGAAGTACAATAAAATAATAAGTGGCATCTAGTTGGTTATTATTCTACAGGTATTATAAGATGTTTGTTAAATTGTAATACTGAAAGTAAGCACGTGACCGAGGGCCGCATGTTGGCCAGCCCTGAAATAAGCAAACACAACCAACAAGGCTGGAAAAGTCTTTTGGAAAAAGACCGATTTCCACACTTGGCACTCCGACACCGATCGAGAGGATCAGGAGATAACAGGACGCCCGAATGTGAATACGAAGACCGTCTTTGGATTAGTAGGAACAGGCCGTACTGACCTAACACTACAACGAAATTAGAATTTTGCCTGCAAGGCGCTGAACCAGCCTGTCACTTTGTACTTGACCGGTAATTCGAGCGCACTGACACTCAGCATCTGTTTGTATGTCTGCGGCCGGACAGATCCTGATGGGCATCCTGTGCCTGTCCCTCAACTTGCTGCGTGACTGTCGTCTGCATCTTCACGAGTACCACACGTCTGCGGTCATCATCAATTACGTCAACGTGGGTTTCTCCGTGGTCGTGTCTACCCTCAATCTGCTTATCAGTGCTCTCGACCCTGGACTGGGACGCATATTGGACTCCAACTCTGTGCTCGACGCCGCGTCAAATAAATAAATAAATAATACTTTGCCGGTCGAGTTTGTTTGAATATCAGGTCAAATTTACTTGAAATCACAGACGGAAGCTTCGTATTAATACAGTTCACCCGTAATGGATTCCAAACTGTTCGCGGATTCGCTCACTTCTGCAGCCTGAGGTTAACTTTCCATAAGAAGAGAAATCCTTTACCGCCCGTCAATACCCTCATTTATTGCCCAAACTTAGTAATAAAATTTCTCCAAACACGTAAACATATGCATTGTATTTGCTAGTAGTCGTTGGTCCGTATAACGACTCGCTACGAGCTTGACGTTTCGGGGTTCTAACCCCGGGGGAGGGGTGTGTAAGCTTCCGCAACCGTCCACACCGGCCTTCGGTCAATCCAGCCTCCTGCACTGCGGGTACCGAGTCTTTCCCGGAATAAATCGGCCAATTCTTAGCGTTGATAACCCGCCCCCACCTGGCACCGAGATAAAAGAAAGAGTATAACTATACCTCTTCTCCCCTCTGTGCCGTAAGGACGTGTTTTAGGATGAACTGTATCTTTATCATTTTTGTTCCTATCATATAATACCTTAAAGAAATTTAATTACAAAAACGTTTATCAGAGGTCTGTTCCTAGTAGACTAGAACAGTTTCGAAATTGTACTAGAAATAAACGATGGGATTCATATTATTGTACCCAGAGTTTCCGATATTTCGTCAGTGTTTCGTCCGAAAAAAAAAAAGAAAAAAAAAAGCAAAATTCGTGATTTTTTATTTTCCGGTCTGCTGAAAAATCTCTCTAATATATTTATGTTCCCTCATATCTGCCGCTTATGGTTTTATATCCCGCCGAAAAGGTCATTATTCTCCCCCCCCCCAATAAAGCGACCTTTATCGAAGGACGTGGTCCAGTCTCTTAGCTGGAAGACAGAACTGGAACACGTGCACTCCATCATTTGCATACAGTTCCTAACGACGTGCTTTGCATTTCATTAAAGCTACGTGAATCCTAAGGGCTGAAGTAAAATACTCGACTATGGGTCAATCCAGCTGATTATAATAACATCACTAACATTAACATACATTGGCCAAACGGGCAGCTCTCCCTGTCAGGTGTCGGGATGGGCATTTAAAATGAAAGTAAGTCCAGGATTCAATAGCTAAATTGAGATTTAAATGCCGAAACCAGGGGTTTTTTTTCCATCATCACCAATCCCTAACACAGACACATTTCGGAAGCAGCTTCCGGAACTTTGTGATTGTGTTCTTATTGGTAAAGATAAAAAAAAAAATCCTGGTTGATGTTGGTGATATTCACGTGAAACCATTGTCAATAACTTACATGTTACAGTGGCTGATTATGAATTATAGAACAAATCTTAGCCTACCATACTTAATTTTAATATGTCCATTCGTGTAGGCACTGGTACTGGGGTACACCCAAAAGGACGGACATTATATCCACATTGCGTTTTCACTCTACTTATTCCAAAGAACATGTCAAATGTCTGACAGCATGTTTTCAGCTCACGACCGGCAAAGTGATTATGTTATTCTATGCAGGTTTGCGCTGGGATAATAATGCTGGTTGTCGGTGGATTGGACATAAACAATCATGCGGACCAACGCGCCGCCATCATCTTGAATGACGTCACACTCATCATGGTCTTCGTCATATTACTTATTAACGTAGTTATATCTGGGTTTGGAATGGAGCATTCAAGTACCGGGCTAAGAGAAGTCCGGGTCCCACCAAAGTAACGGACTGCTTGTCCCGTACGATCAACATTCTTCGCACTTAATTGTCGACGGTGTTAATACGGGCAGACAAATATTTTAAAATGATAAATTTTGGTACCCCCCGCAGATTTTAGATTTTTAAGACGGTGAAGTTCCACTTTGGGGCCTTATGGGTTATGACACCGCATGTTCTGGTATGTGGGACAACCATCGGACCACATCAGCATCAGCAAATAACGGTGTAAGCCTGTAATTACTGCCTACTACAGGGAGTTCAGCTTAAAACCGAACCCAGACAAGTGGCAAACTTAAGCCTTACATTTTACTCATACAGGGTGTTTCAGTAGTTGTGGACACAGTTGTAGCAGATGATTTCCTAGGCCTTTGTGACAAAAAATGTAATATAACCATGTGTCCGATTTAGACGGTTACTGATTTACGACAGCTGGAAACTTATACAAAGAGTAAAGATTACTGAGAATATGTGGAATAAAACAATAAACAAACGCATTCCCTTACAAATTTAAAGTCAAAATTTAACTCAATGAAAATTCGTTTTACTTACACAGACCGTTCCTTAAAGCAGGTTTTCGGAAATCCAACCCTCAGCCGCAACACACCTCGCCGATCGACTATGAATAGGGCACGTTGATAGTTGCAACTTCCTCTACGATAAACACTAATTTGATTACATCAACCTCCAGCTCTTTTAAGGTCGTGAAGTGCATAAGACTCCGTAAGTTGTGACCTGCGGTTCACCACACCTATCGAAAGTCTGACCCGTGTCGATATGAATTCTTTGAATCACAAACACCTAAGAAATCATATCCTACTGTAATGTCCACAGCTCATGGAATATCCTGTATAATATATAACTTACCGTATGTTACAGTAGGTGTAGGAAATTGCCTCCCTCAGCTTGATACCTGATGGTAAGATTATTTACTACTGCATGATTCCCACACCGCCAGTCGCATCATCGTGCTTAAGGTTAGACTGAAACGCGTAGCAGTTTAACCCTTATCCTGCTAACGTGGAGAATATGGTGAACTCCTCATAATGCCAGCAAATGGCAGATGGGATTTAATACGGCTTTAAAGGGCTAACCTGCTGTGTGTAATAGAAGTGTGAAGCACAGAGTAATTTAAATTTGTTTCGTCCTGGAGTACGCAGTACAGTTTAATGCAAAAGATTTTCATTGTGGAAATCTATGTAAGGAATAAATTGTGTGAAAATTAACGCAGGAAATTTAGAATAATTTTCCGGCATCTCGGTTTTTCCCCCCCGAAATCAAGCATGTCTGAGACTTGAAAGGAGGTCATTTTCAACACCCAATCCAACATGCGGTAAGTTGTATTATATATGCGGAAATGTAAGGAAATTAAGTTCGCCTTCTATGCGGGTTCGGTTTGCAACATAACTCACTGTATTCGCTGCTGAAGAAGCAACAATGTGATAACCGCCGTGGTGTTTGGCAGATCTTTGCGAAACGTCAGTCACCTGCCTTTTTGCATCCAGAAAAGCATAACACCGTACAAATCTCAAATATCAGGAGGAATCTCAGGGCCGTCCATATGGGATTTTTGGTGGATAAAGTGACACTGAAGTCTTCTCTCGGAGCTGTACGTCGATATTCACCTACCTCTGTATCATTCCACTGCTGATGCACCTTCATCTGCCACCAGAAGATGGTGCAATGAGCCCGTCTGAGACCGCAGTAAACAAGACAGTCATTCCTACAATTAAAATAAAATCACATCACGATGCGGATTAGATATTTTTATTGCAGTACAAGGTTTCAACACAAAAGTAGACCTTATCGGCTTCTCTGATTCGTTTTGACTGTGATTTCATAGGTGTGGCTGTGTTCACTTCAGTACACGATAAAGCAATAAATCAAACTGATAACTGTCTCTAATCCCGAGAATAAATGCGAGTTGCAAGAATGTGGCTTTCGACTATGTGATGCCGTGTAGTCTGGTAAATTGGTGTTAAGGTTTTGGAGCTACCTGCTGCTTCTATCTTCAAGGAAGCTCCAGATTCCTCAAAAAATTTTGGTACGCATATAACAAACAATACGGTGTCACATCACAGAAACCCGTAACCAAGACTTTCTCCAAAGTGAGAACCCCCCAAATTTGATACAACTGTTATTTCGACAAGTGTTTCGAACCCAAAATAAGTTCCTTTATTGAACCTGGAATATGTCTGTTACCAACCTAAGCGTGCTTTGGCAAGCTGTGTAATAATGCCGAAGCCTGCAAACACAACGGGAATATTGTAAAAAATATTTCAGGTTCAACAGAACATGTTAAGCTCTAGATTCGCTTGAAGCCATACTGTCGCGCCACATGAAATGTATGATCACTTTGAAGCAATTCTCGACCTTGTTGCCATAAGGTCTACTCTTGCTTGGGTGCAGGTTGTATCCATTATTTTGGCAATCCTGCTGACGAGACTCAACATCAACACACCAGAGAGGCAACATGTGGCAGCCATCTTGAACCGAACAGTTCTTGGTTTCGTCCTGGTCTCCATGTCGACTAATATAATCAAGACGAGCTTCGGGCTTGATGTCGGTCCTCAGCGTAAAAGAGCCACTGACGAAAATGAATAAAATAATAACTTTTCAATAACCGTTACAACTAAATTCTCTCACTTGCTCAGCGCCAATGTTGTTCTCATGATCACTTGTGAACGGGAACTGTTTTTCCTGCCGACAGAAATTTGGTGTCAGCTCCCTTTCAAGCCAGTACATGAGACCGTCTCATCCTCTCCCCCATTTAATGATTCTGTTCATTAATTTCTTTCGTGAAATTTATTTGTCGTTGTACTTTTATGTAAGGATGGTTTCATTTTCATTTTTTCCCTCCTTGATTCGACTATAGAAGCCCTCCCTAGATTCTATACATATTTATTACGTATATAACAAATTCACAAATATACGTCAGCACAACAAATATTTATTACAGCAATAAGCTACTTGTTTCGACCTATTAACAGGTCATCATCAGGCCTGTTAATAGGTCGAAACATGTAGTGTATTGCTCCAATAAATATTTGTTGTGCTGACATATATTTGTGAGTTTATTACGTACTTCACTAGAGCACTTTGTGATGCCTTCTTTAAAATACTTATTACGACACACAATCAGAATATTGGTTCCCCATAATGGAAAAGCTTGAGATTTCCACCTATGGACGTACAGAATGTTGCTTTGTGACAATGTGTACTGTAACTTGTGTCTGCACAGCACCTTCACTCACTCTGTAGAGTCCCCCTAAATGTTGTAGACACCATGTAATGTCAGACACAATGTTTGAATAAGTCTGTTCAGTTTAATGGTACACTGTACTCCAATGGGATTCAGCTACCTCTAATATACATTACATTAGGTCGTATGATTATGTAAGAAAGTATTGATTTATCGTTCCTGTTACAGAAAAGCACTTTTTTTAAAAAAAAGTTCTGTGTGCTCGTCTCTGTGTTCACATGTGAGCTGTAGCGCATGTTATATAGCCATGCAAGACACTTTTCCTAATGCTGAAAGTCCTTTTTTTCTTTTTAACAAATGATTATGTACAATTTTTTGTCCTAAATCAGTTCAATATGTCTACCAACCACATGTTAGAAAATTATGCACAGCTCTTCCTTGTGTTAACGTTTTTAAATTTACTCCCATTAGTTTTCTGAAATTGCCAAGTGTGGTGACGTTCAGAGATTTTTTTTTTTTTTAAATCTCACGTAACTTTTCTACGGTAAGTGTCAACTACTTTCACAGTCTGCTGAATTAAACACACTTACACTTCAAAATGTCAGCTAACAAAACATAAAGGCATACGCAAGGAATATGGTGCCTTTTCCCACTCTGATTCACTGATATCGAGCCGGAGTACTGATACGAAATATGTTATATTATATGTACATAGTAATGCTTTCTGGGATTATGTCATGTAATATGGTATTCGGTACCAACACTTTGGAGGAACTTCGTACCTCCACCTTAAAGACAGATGTATTCTGGTACCGTTATATCATACTGCATGCCATCAAACCCAAAGAGACCATAATCTTAACTACTGACCACCATGAGAAACTTAGACCTCATTTATCTCAAAATATAAAGTTACATTACATACAGTGAAGTATAGATATGTGAAAAATAGTTCTATTATACATTGTTTGAGCTTTTCCACAAAACTAAACTGATACTTTCTTCCTGCTTTTATTTTCATTTTTATTTTCTGTTTCGTTCTGTTTGCCTCCTGTCTCAGGCTTGTCAGGGAATCGTGTACGTGATGCTAGGCTCTGTGTTCAACATCAACAAAACAAAAGATCAGAATGCAGCCAACATATGGAATAACACGGTCCTCGCTATGGGCATCGTCACCACCGTAGTCAATATCGTAATATCTGCGTTTGACATGAGAGGGACAGACATGATAACGCCCAACGGCAACGCGACAACACCAAGAAGCAACCAATGAAACTGCATAATTTATCACGTTTAATATTTTGAAATAACAGTTTTTACATCATTTATTCCAGTTTTGTCATTTTTAAATGATTTGTTTATGATTTATCACGTATTTTTTGTGATGACTCACATGGATGGGATTTTGTGTAATGTAAAGTTACATTTTGAAAGAAAAAGTGGTGAGTTAAGAATGCTTACTGTACATAAGGCACAAAGTAACTTCAGTAACGTCTGCAAAAACATGACATTAATTTAAGACTGTGGTTTTCTGGGGATCAAAACTTTATGATCTGGACTAGCTTTCCCCATATCAAAGATGAAATGTTGATGACCTCCTACCAGATTGCATGCATGGTGTTTCATTCTACATGTTTATTCCCATGAGAATCTGAAAATATCATAGGAGTACTTGTGACATGGCTTCTATAAGACGTATACGAACAAACAAAGGCTAGAAAGCAGCAACCAGGATGTTTCACTGTGGTTAACAGCGTAATGGAATGAAACATTTTTGAGATTGTGCTAAAAGCACAATAACTGGGGGAATAAACGTAATATTAAATTTGAGATTCTCACAGCAGTAAATATTAACATTATGATATTCTGAAATGTGATGCCATGTAGTTAGGTACATACCATAAATTTAAGGGCCAGGAATGACCATTACTATACTATATATACTCTTAATTATGTACAGCAATAACTACACAGAAATGTAGACTAAGCACCTTTCATGACACACCAAGTAGCAATAGATTTTATATTTCTGATTAGTTTAGGTAGGGTATTGTCTGTCTTGATGGAGACCAAATTAAAAATTCCAATTTTGATAGCACCACCAGATGGTAGCAATAAACAGTAATGGAATGCAAGCTTCAGTTGATATTACTGTTGACCATTATTGCCAAATAATTTACCTCTGCTTATTCTGTCAAGCTATCACTGTTTGAAGGAGGTTGTGTTTACAGATACAGACATTTGGTAGCTTTTTATAGAATAAAATGACAATAAACCTAGATCACATAGTCATGAAGTAACCAGGAATGTTTCTTTGCTGAAAATACTGAAATAAAATTGTCCCTTGAGGTTTGTAATGAGTAGATCAATGAAAGTATTATCTGTGGAAACTGGAACTGTAAATGAGATTGTCAGATTTTTCTGTTGAATTTTCTCAGTGGATATTTCACTAGACATTATAGACTAAGCATTTGGTTTTCCCAGTTTGTCATTATGTTGTTCTCACACTGTATCCATTCCACTGAAATACAGAAGTCATCATTATCTTATATCGGTCATGGAGTTGGGCCACTTGTTGACCCATTCCAGTCTCATTTACCCAGAAGTCTCTTCAAAGGTCTACCATGATTCCTTCTGCCAGTTGGGGAGTAGTGTTTCATTACCCTGGGTAATCTATTTCAAGGCATTCTATTTACATGTTGTATCTGGCTTCTCTTGTATTCCAGTAAATTGTCCAAAATTGGTGTCATTTTTAACTCCTTTGCAATTTGTGCATTTCTTTTGTAATCTGTCCAAGTATAAAAATACAGAAGTGATAATATGTAATATGTTGTTTACTATATTGTGGTACACGTGAATCAAAGAAGCATTGCTTCATGGGATGTTGTGAACAGTATGTACCAAAACTGTTCTAGTATAAAGGAGATGAAGAAACAAATTGGAGGAAGAATGATGAACACAGCATTCAAACATTAAAAAAAAGAAAGAAAAAAAGAGGAAATTCTGGTAACTACAATTAAAACACTTTATTATCCAACAGATGCACAAATATATAATTTGTAGATACAACTAGAATTATTATAAAATATTTTATAATAATTCTAATTGTATCTACGAATTATATATTTGTGCATCTGTTGGATAATAAAGTGTTTTAATCATCATTGATGCATCGTACAAATGCGAAGATCTGGTAACTACAGTTTGGAATGTAAAGAATGTGAATTTGTAATAGAAGCTGGGCATCGATTTCTCTCAATAATTCTAGGAATTGTGTGCTGTCACAAACTGGATAACAGTACCCTCAACTGTAGAGCAATCCCAGTACATCTGCGTTAAGAAATGTTTGGGCTCACCTGCACACCAGACCATTATGCACAGAATGGGCAGTTGAATATCGGCATGTCATACTACGAAAGCAAAAAATGTTCTTCCCAACAAACAAATTATTCATTATTAATTTTCCTGAACACCAGTACTCGTTCTTTTGCAAAAAAAAAAAAAATAAATATGTAGAAACGAATGTTCCCAAAACAGTAAATGAAGGCTAGGTGCTGGAATCTTGAGACACACATCTTTGATATTATTTTACTGTCAATGTTTCATATTGTAACGTATATACAAACAGCTGAAAATTAACTTCACACTTTACCCACAGAAGTTATTGATATGTTCTCAATATTTCTCACAATAAACATATATTCTCACGTCCTTAAGCAGCATAAATTGCTTGGTTTGTAATGGACACAGTGTTTTCTGTGACGTAGGAACTGAATTTATAAATATATCTACATCACCTTCTACTTAGTCAAACTAGTGCAGTACTCAGTACACCTCACAGAAAACAGCAACATTGTTAACATCCATATGAACAGTATGGCTATCTCTTGGAATTAATTAAAACTTTTTGAAATGTACAGGTCTGGGCAAAAGTGCGTATTCATAAAGGCCCCATCTGTATTCTTATAGCGCAAATCAGGAATTGATCTATCGGTAGGTCCAGGCTTGGTAAATGCTCTTTCAAACTCATGTATAATTTCTCCACCAGACAGAGTGATTTTACAGTCACACATTCTTCTATATTCATCCACAGATGAGTTCAGTGAAATAAAACAATATTATGTGTATTAAAAATTTGATAAGAACTTTATGGATACTAAAATACCTGCTACAAATTAGGTGGTTCAGACATTCTTGCATTCTTACATTCTGTCAACATGCTGTATGCTATGTTGTCTTCATCCAATACAGGAACTGTATCAGACATATATTGTGAAATTTATATATCTGATGTAAAAGTTGTAAAGCTCTGGGGTTTACCAAGTGCTACAGCTTTGAGGATAAAATATTTCCTGAGGAATTAATCTGAATGCCTGTTGAGCTTGCATGACCACATTATGTTTGGAAATACATTCAAATAACCTGTATTAAAACTGTAAGTGCACAAAAATTATTTGAAAATTATGAAGTTTCTTAGAAAACAGTAAAAATTATAAACCGAAATATTCAAATCATTGATATTTTGTGTGATGCTCAAATGTTTGTTACAATAATTAAATGATGTGTGTCATTTTGGAACAAACCAGTTAGTGTTCCACCAAAGATAGTAAAAATATTTCTTTCTTCCTTTCCTACATTTATTTCATACCTTTATAGCCTATCCTATTTTTTCCTCATTCTTTTCTTATGCTTCATATTTATTGCACTACCATTATTACTCTAACCAAACCCCAATAATGACAGAAGACAGCATTTCCTTGCATTCTATGAAAAACACTCAATTTTAGTGTTGGAATTTCCCCAGCCATAAGAGGAACTGGCTGTCATGTACATTATATCCTTTACTATAGTTACAAATTAGCAAGTATGTACAATTCAGCAAATCACAGAGAGAAATATTTATTTTGTATTAACACATGTATAAAAATAATGAATGATACAAGAAATAAAATTGATTAGCAATGGTAAATTAATATATGTCATCTGTTTTAATATCATCGTTCCTTTTCATATCCTGAGGTAAGTAAATGTCTGTCCTCAGCTCTCTCCATCTTCACATATACTTCTGAAAGGACCTTCAGAATTCATTATGCAACCACGGAAACGTGCAGTCACTTACATGACAAATCATTACAGATGTATGTTCCAATTTGTTGGCTTCATGAATCTTGATAACAATATGAGAAGTATTAAGATGGTGGGGCAAGCTGCAGCACCTATCAGTAATGTCCGTGTTATGTTGCCTTCATGTACTCATAATATGTTACACAGTTTCAAGATCAGACCCACTTCCCCACCCCCCCCCCCCCCCCAAAAAAAGAAACGTTATTTGAGGCTGAACTACATTCAGCATGTACAGAAATACTGGCTTTTTATTTTATCTTGAGGATCATGGTAGATTAGCTGAACACATCTATGTAGATCTGCAAGTACATTTCACAGTATATAACTGTCAGATTGCATAGCATGTGAATATTGTGTGCCAAACTACTCTAGATTTACAGGCCATTAATATTTTTGGTCAGTTCAAGCATAATGTCCTCATAACCTCATTTGTTGGGCATGAATCTAAAACTCTAAGAAACTCAGAAAAGGAAGTGGTACTTGAAACGTTATAAGGGTTGTTCCAGTTATGAAGTGAAAATGTAGCTGCTGAGTGAATACCTTGGCCAACAGATTTCCATAAGGTAAAATGTCCCAAGTTCACACTCATATGTGGCTGGATTGCCTGGAATTTAACTGGGATATATTTAGCAACATATTATGTACCACCTACTTTGAAAAGTAAATAAGGAATAATACTCGAAGGAATAAATGAAACTCTACTTATGTGATTAAAGGAAAATGTAGTCGAGGATTCAAATTATGTCCACAATACTTGCACATCACTAACTTCTGTTCTGTACATATCACAGTCTGGCAGAGTACTAAGTAAATGTCATAACAGCATGGTTATTCTTCCATTTTGAACAAGGATTTGTTAAAATTAAAACTCTTGTTATTGGGGTGATCAAATCATGTTTCCAAATAACGCAATTTGCCACTAATAAAAAAATAAAAATTCTCTGGCACTTATCTCACACCACTTCTTCTTGCTGGTATGGTAGATCACTATGTTACTCTAATTTCTCCTGTACCTTCCCTTTTTCACCTACTAATTTCCTTCTATTAATTCCCTTCTACTGCAAATACCACAAAACTCATGACTGAAGTGTCCATCAACTGATTTTTTATGTAAGGAATTATTACTGAGATCCTGAATGGAATCAATGTACAGTAATACATACTAAACTGTTAGCCTAGTATGTCACCCCAAGTTTCTCTCTTATTCTCACATGGATGTACATTATTGGACTGTTTGTTTAAATATGTATCTTTATTGAGGTCATCTACGAATTTACTCAGTCATGTTTAGTACATGCACAGTACAACAATAAGTAACCTGTATACAAAATATTAGTTTCATTATAAAAATAATGAACAAAAGTATCACTATTTATATACGAAACATATTTAGAATTTCTTTTACTTTAACACTCAGAACATATATACATAAAACGTGCAATAAATACATAATATTTACACTAAAATAACCATAGAAACTGTCTTCAGTTAGTGCCACTGAAGTGACACATGACTCACCAGAAGATACACCGACGACACAGAGATATTGACCAACATCAGAGGGAAACCCACTCTGCAAGGAAAATATTCTTTAAACTCACTCACTTTCTAAAATATCAAAAGAGAAAGAGTTGTGATATGCATGCTTCAGCTACCGATCCATCTTCGAGATGGACAGTGCAGAACTCTGACTTATCGGTTGTACCGATTCAATTACTTTACTATTAGCCAATAGATGGCATACAAAGCAGTCTTTTGCCTTTGTGTTTAAATTCGCGCGGCAAAAGAGCAACACGTCACAGAGATCACTGCAGCCAGCTGTGCAATGTGATATGTTACATGAAGAACGCTGCAAAATAAATGGCGGTTCACAAGAAAAATTTTTGAAGCTAAAAAGGTAAAGTGGGTGGGTGAATGCAAAGTGCCTAGTACTAAAGGGACATAATACAAAACTTATAATTTGGACAATTTTAGAAAAATTTGTTTACATTACTAGTTGTTATAACGAGTACCTGAAACAGCATTCACAGTGATTTAATATACATAAAATCTAAAATCTCACATAAATGATAAGGCTTTGAAGACTGAAAAAATTCTCCAGACTCCACTGTCCATTTCTAATTTAGAAAATAATAGGCCTAAGTAGAGGAGTTCAATGGAAATGGAACCTTTAACACTTAATGCCTAGGTAGACTAAGTCTTTCAGAAAAGTCTGGGAAGTTCTGGAATTTGCAACCTTGGCCAAGGGCAACTCATGATGCTGACGAGAGGAATATCTGACCTATGGAGCAATAAAAATTGCTACATTTAAAACATTTCTTACACCTAGAGAGAAAATATTCCATTTTTCAGAATTTTGTGCATAATGTATGAAGTGCCAGATTTAAATCTGTTACAGATTTCTTAATTCATTTTTATTATATATGAACCATTGTCATTTGTTGGCCCAAACATTTATCTCAATACTTTCCTTTCAGATGTCATTTAAGGCTCTTTCTATTTTATTCATTAGGGTTTGCAATTTGGCATGTGAGTCACAATTGGTCTTATTATTGCTTTATATAGACCTGCTCTTAATGAGTGTGTTATATATTTCGTTTCTTGGTGTATGGCCTAGTGCATCATAAAATTTATTACCATCAATACTTTTCACTATTATCTCTGTTTCAATCTCACTTGTGTTTGAATTGAAAAGAATTTATTTTTACATTCAATAATTCCAAAAAGTTACAATACTGCTGGATATAGAACATGCCAACAAAGAATATTCTGCTGGGTTACCAAGGAGCCTAGATATCTAAACATTTCCACAATTTGATATTTCTGTCCATTTTTATTTCAGTTTCTTCTGGTTCATTTCCCCTTTACAGGAATTTGCACTGGTTCATATGTTCAGCCAATTGAATACACTCTGTATCCTATTTCTTTGATATACTTTTTAATATTAGCCTCCATCTACTTCTAGATCTTCCATCTGGTGCCCCGCTTTCATGTCTTTCAACCAAAATTTTTATGATGAGATTATGATTGGATGAGTTGCTCCTAAAATTTACTGAATACTACAGATCATGAAAGTCCAAATTCCATCACTTCCTCAAACGTCATGCCTCTTATGTCAGATTTCAGTTTCTCTTGTTGGTTGTCTACAAAAATGGGCCAACCCTAATCTGGAATGTGACGCCGTATAGTCTAGTTGATAGGTTCTGGTGTTTCGAAGAAATGTGTAGTAGGGGACAGTACTTTTCTCCCACAAACATGGAGGAAGCAGCTATGTGCATATTATATGCCTCCTGATACATCTGTGTGTGTGTGTGTGTGTGTATACACACACACACACACACTCGTAAACACACAAGCCTATATGCATGCCGCCATTTTCAGTCGTATTGGCAATAAAACCGGCAGACTCACTTAAAGAATTGCATGAATGTGAACCTGTATCCATGTTGCTCGGCCACACCTGCGCACACCACGTTCGCCGATGCACCAATCAAAGTCCCGTTACCTGTGGAATAAAAAAGCCCTTAATCACATGCCGTCCGAAGTTACTACTTTAATACGCCATAAAAATCCCTTCTGGCAACTTGCAGACAGGCGGCCATACTGAATATAACAGAAGCATCTTTTACAATTGTAATTACGAATGTAACCCCATTTTTTCAACACCTAATCTTCACTTGTACTTCTTTTGTTAGAGATATTCCTAGGGATGAGTCCGTTTGCCTACCGAAGTGTAGGCTATACCGAATGTTTTATAAAACACTGTCTTACACAGCACATATACAGATGGTTAGGTTACCAGATTTGGCTTTGAAAACAAGCCATTATCAGACCATTTTTGCTTATCAAGATTTGTCCAGTGAAACTTAACATACAGTTTCGAGATCTCGCTCTTTTACATAAGTCATAAAATTAGAGTAAGTATGTAAAACGTGTGCCGGTCCCAGTGGCTGCACGGTGTAAGGCGTAGGTCTGCGGCCGCTCGCTGGCTGGGATTGTGGGTTCGAATCCCACCGGAGGCATGGATGTCTGTCTCTTGTGAGTGTTGTGTGTTGTCAGGTAGAGGTCTCTGCGACGGACTGATCACTCGTCCAGAGGAGTCCTACTGACTGTGGTGCGTCGTTGAGTGTGATCTAGAAACCTCGTGCATGAGGAGGCCCTGGCCCACTGGGGGGCTGTTGCGTCCCCCAAAAAATTTAAAACATGTGTAAAATATGGAGTGTTGAAAGGTCTTATACTGTTAGATATGAATACAAATACAAAAGAATAAACTAAAATGAATACAATTGGTAGGCATTGAGTCTGATGCGTTGAACCGCGCGTCCTTATCTTCAAAGTCGCTGTAAATAAACAATTTTGTGGAAGTAAGTTACTGCTTAAATGTTGTGTTATTTCGTATTTGTCTTCTTCGTGTTTGTACTTACGGCTATTGAATCGTGTTATGTAATGCTGGTGTCGTTACTTGGTGTTTGGGCCTTTTGAAGGTCAACGTTTCTAAAATATTTAACGCACGAAGTTCGGTAATTGTACGTCCGGCACATTTGCCTCTTGCCTGGGCTCTATTTTTAAACACGAATCAAGGCTAAAGACCCATTCTGCTCTTTCAAAAACACTTCATTCTTAACTGCTTCCCTCAAACAAACCATCGGTCTGCCTGGAACTAAGCCGCTTCAGTTCTTACCAATTAATTCTCATACATTTTGAACTGCCGGGTTTCTCATTAAATGTCGCTGCGCATGAGCTGAGCATTTTCTGCGGCTTAGAATTTTCATTCTTCTTGGGATGATTGTGCATCATTGGGTAAACGAACCCTGGCTTTTCAAGGCAACGTACTGCGTCCACTTTTAATTGTTGACAGGTCCTAAGGCCTATGGTATTTCGACCTTTGAAGATGAAAAAAATAGTGATTTAGCCTGAAAAATTCGGGTTTTGTTTATTCAGTAACACAACGTTTTATCCCAGAAGAACGGAATTATCAGCTACGACTCTGCGGCAACATTAGCACCTGCTGGCTTTTACAACCACGTTCGCAGCGGCGGAAATTGAAAATCCAACTAGTCTCCTCACGTAGCGAATTGGAACTCCTTACTGCAAATGTCTTTCAGTATTTCGGAAAACTACCCTTCAAGACGCCCGATCCCAGTAGCCGCGCGGACTAAGGCGTAGATCTGCGGCCGATCGCCTGCTGAAATGGCGGGTTCGAATCCCACCGGGTCATGGATGTTTGTTTGTTGTGAGTGTTGTGTGTTGTCAGGTAGAGGTCTCTGCGACGAGCCGATCACTCGTTCAGAGGAGTCCTACCGACTGCGATGCGTCGTTGTGTGTGATCTAGAAACCTCGTGAATAAGGAGGCCCTCGCCCAATGGGGGCTGTCGCACCAAAAATAAACTAACCTCCGAGACACGCTCCGAATGCCAGTGCCCACACGAGAGGCTGTAGGGGCAGGTCAAGTTCTTGGTTCAGGTTGACGACAATTCGAATCATCATTGTAGTGAGCGGTATGTTGTCAACGAAGGCTGAAGCGAGCGCCGAGACCCACAGGATCAGCAGGATTGCCACGGCTAGTCGCGACTCCTCGTTGACGGCAAGAACCACCGCCTCTGTCTGCCGTCCGATCCAGCTGATCAAGCCCAGACGTGACAAAGCCTAACAAATCACCAACACACAACTTGTAATCAGCAAAAGAGCACTGAGCCTGTTTCTCTTCTCACGCCGGTGAGTATGATGTTTACTGTCTTTGAGATGTGATAGTGTGTAGTGTGGAAGATAAGACGAAAGTTTCTGAGGACCTTGCTGCTTCCATCTTCATGGTATAAGCAGTCCGAGACTGAATGCTTTATCTTTATGCATCATTATGCAAACAGATAGAATTGCTAATCACTACAATAACTTCGAATTTTTTAAGTTTTGTATTATAACCAACTAATGCACAATTCTACCATAACAGTATATATCACAACAGTTTCTCTATGTAATCTACACTGCTACATGTTTCGACATTTTTCATGTCATCATCAGAGAGTTTACAACCAATGCATTGCTAAGGTTACACGTTCTTCTAATTTGTTGGTTATAATAAAAAGTGATAAAAGATGCGCTTTACATTATAAAAATAATATAGCTTTGACAATATTTATTGCCGGCCGTGCTACATGTTTCGACTTAAATAAAAGCCATAAACACAACGGTTAAAATATACAAGACAAAAACAAACCGTTGTTGACAAGTTTTTTTCTTCTTCTGTGTTTTAACTGGTGAATGATGATGGCTTTTTTGAAAGCCGAAACGTGTAGCAGATCAGCGATAAAATATTGTCATATATATTGTTTTAATTAATAGTTCTTTTCTTTTTTTCTTATTTTCAAACATCATAACGGAATGTCCGACACTCAAAGATATTACGCTTCATTTTAGACCATCTAGACTGAGGCAACCTCCCCTGAAACGCCGGTAAATATTTACTAATTTACACGACTAACGATATAAAGTAAATATATAAAGTCGTATTTCTATAGTCCTTTAAATCGCGTGTTTAACTAAGATGTTTGTACAGGTAAAAAATTAAAGCTGTTTCTGCCCACGTCATGAAGGCGTGCATGGGGAATTAGAGATATGGCTTCACTCATTCATAACATCGGCAGTAGACAGAGGTGAGTTGCCAGCATCAGGCACCAGACTTTCCCCTCCTGAAAAAAGAAAAAGAACCTGGCACCCACTCAATAGGAGGCTGGGTGGGCCCCAGAGCCGGTCAGGACTTTTTTTTCCCCAAGTGAGGCCCCCCCCCACCCCGGTTATGTTTTCAATAACAAATAAAAATATATACATTTTTAGACCAACACAACCTCTATTATGTAATAGTACATATAATATACACAGTGCCATCCATAAGTTTTAAGGACTGATTTTTTTAAATAACAAAACTAGAGCGATCTATCGGCCAACACACTAACTAAGTACTATCAACCAACATCCGTTCACACACAGAGTTTCGTCTGTTTATCTTCGACATTGCACGAGTTATAGCTTGTCTTGTGAGGTGAGTTTCCTCTATACGTCATGGATGGCGGAAATGAAGAGAGAGTTGCCATAAAATTTTGTTTCAAAGCCGGTCTGTCTGCGACAGAAACACTAGGGCGGGTGCAAAAGGCTTATGGGAATGAGGCTCTGAACCGGCCAAACGTTTTTAGGTGGTATTCTCGATTTCGAGACGGAAGGGAGCTGATAGAAAATATTATATTATATTATATAATGAAGGTTGTTTAAGACTGAAAACATATATATATTTGATTAACGGTCTGGACGTATTGAAGAAAAGGAAAATCCCTTTCCTCTTCCGGGGTTCGAACCCTGAACCGTCCAGTTCATACCATACTTGCCATACCAACGACAATAGCCCCGCCCCTGAGCTATTAATACCAGTTAAATAATCAGAAAAGAATGGGCCATATTTTTGGAGCTGATAGAATTGATAAACATATTTTTATCTCTGTTGAATCACCGTCAAGAATCCAAATGAAATCAGTTTGTCGTCTCGCCGTGTCCAATTATGCATCACATTTAGGACGAAGTCACTCACCTCCATGAGCACGAATAAGGACGCAAAGAACAAGAGCGTCCCCCATTCGACGCGAGCCAGGACGCCCTCCATTTCTTCGTCGTCCGCCAGAATCAGCAACAGCAACGCGCCGTGCAGGGCTGTCCATCCAAGGGACAGATTCAGGTTAGGCACAGAGTGCAGAAAGAACAGCACTATCACAAAGAGCAGGGACACGCCTGACTTGGCCAGGAGTGCCTTGTTGCGGATAGGGTACTGCAATCAGCACAACGAACATTTCAGTCACTGCAGCGCGAACTAAATTTATAATCAACCCCATAGAGTCCAGTTGAAATGTGATAACACACGGTGACGCACGGGAGAGGAAGTGAAGGGGAAACTGGCGAATGGAGTCGGTAGCCAGTACTCTTCACACTATCTCGGAACATGGTGTATCCAGCATTACTACCGCCGATGCCGCACACCTCGGCTGCCAGTAGTCGACTGAACTGACGTCCCCCCGCCGATTTAAATGGACTCGTCCGTTTCGCCGAAAGACGAAATCTGGTTTCTGCGCGTGTGCCATCACATTTCAAACGCAGTCTACAGTGGTTATTTTATATACCGCAGCACTGAAGCAATTCTAGTATTTTGTGCACATATTCTTTGTTTGTTTTTATTCTCGCGACAGACAACAAATTATTTCCCTAAATATCATTAAATGGTTTCTGCATAAGACATGAAGTGTCTTTTGTAAGACTGGATAAGAAGTTTTAAGTAATGTATTAAGCGAATATTATGCTTGAAACTTTTAGCTAATTACTAACTATATTACCAAATAGCTGACTGTACCAACTAATTGTGCGTAGCTGAACTCTCAAAATGACACCCGTATTTTCATTATCTGTTACACCTTCAACCACTAGAACAAGTCAGTTCATTCCTCTTCGTAACCTTAAGATCCATATTAATGCTATTTTTCCTTGGTTTCTTAAGGAACAACAGAAATTTCTTGAAATTTGCCTCAAAGGGCTGAAAGGACCACGACAAGCATTTCCCTCTCTGTGATCGACCTGCAATATGAAGAAGTGTAGGTGACCGGAATCGTTGTGTGTCATTAAGATAGGATCAATAACAATGATGTTAACTTTGGCGGCCACAAAATTTCACGTAAATGTTTCTTTGAGGCCTCTTTCTATTGTTTTCTCTAAAGAAGCCGTATTTTGCCAGCATGCTTCCAATCTACATATGATTTGTTTTGTTAAATACGTGGAAATTAAGTTTCAAATGTCAAAGCAATGGCAGGACTTGTTTCTTTCATTAATCTGAAATCCCAAATAATTCCAGGTCAGAAGAGGTGTTATTTTTAAGCAAGATATCTTGTACAGTACACGGAAAATTTAGATAAGTACCAGACTACATGATAATTAACATCAAATTCCTAGTTCTTGAAGAATTAAGTACAGTAGAACTCCACTTATCCGGACACTGGTTATCCGGATCACCAATTATTCGGATCGGATTGGCCCTTCAGGTAAATTTCTCGAGAACTTTACAAAATTAACTGCACTTGATAATACCGTATATCAGATCAAGTACAGTACTGTACAGTGTTATGGCTTCTAGAACTTCAAATCAGGCATGGTCGAAAGATTTAGACGCCGGTACGTACTGTAAACAATAACAGTCGAACTTCAAACTGCCAATCTAGCCTATTTTAAAAGAAAAATCCAATTATCCGGATGGATCGCCACCCTAATTAATACGGATATGTGGAGTTATACTGTATATATTAATAATTGTCCAACGAGATGCAACACAAAGCAGTCTATTTATTATTCTGCAAGTTCGCTCTACACGTTTCGGGTGTCAACCACACCCATCATCAGGAGTACACAAAACTGTAACTACAGCCTCCAACGTGGCCACGTTGGAGGGAGGTAGCTGCACAGAAATTATGACCAGTACCGGAGGCTGTAGTTACAGTTTTGTGTACTCCTGATGATGGGTGTGGTTGACACCCGAAACGTGTAGAGTGAACTTGCAGAATAATAAATAGACTGCTTTGTGTTGCATCTCATTGAACAATTATTAATATAGATCAGCGATGCACGGAACCAGAAACATAAAATTCTACTGTGTATGTACATTTGTTACGACAAGCAGATAGAGGACTTAAAATTGTGTTGTTCCATGTGTATTTTAAGCTTCCTTACACATTCCAAGGGTTATTGAGATCTTACAGAATATACAGCAATTTATTTGTTTTCTTATTGTTGCTGCAAATTAAAGCGCTCCGTAATGCTGCAGTTGTTTCCACTTACCCTTGCACGGAGCTCCTCCAAGTTGGCTTTATAAGTATCGACAGCCACACTGCAAGAAAGAGCAAAGTAACAAAGTAACACTTAGCTTAAAACGTAAGGGACATAATGAGGTAAAGTAAACCAGTCCCTGTCCACACCATGAAGGCATACAGGGGAGTGGAGGAACAGCTCCATTCATTCCTAACCATGGCATTAGATGGAAGTCAGTGGTCAGTTTCACTCCCCGGAAGCTTTCCCTCCAGGGAAGAGGCAAGGTACTCATCGAAGAGGAGGCTAGGAGCGCCCCAGAACCGATCTGGGCATTCTGGGACAAGGAAAATTATCTTGCCTCTGTCTCGGGTCGCCCAGCCCGTAGCCAAGTTTCGTACTGACCACGGCATTCCGTCTCTTAGGTAAAGTGAGAAGGACGTATAAAAGTTTCATTTACTGTCCAGTAGAGTTCGAAACTAATTATAATTTTTAGATACATTTTAGTAAGTACCTTACAGGTCTGCTTGACCTCACGGCAAACTTATAATGCAGATTATCATCAGTCTAATAAATGTTTCTAAACAAAAATAAGAGAAAGTGTAAAGGCAAAGATAAATTTCACCTGCCGTGAAGGCACAGAGGGGGAGAAGAGGTATAACTATACTCTATCTTTACCCTCCGCTCTAGATGTGGGGGTAGATGATAAACACCACGCTCCGGCCACCTTACGCCCTGTAAAGGGACCCCGTACGCATCGTACAGGAGTCTGGGCGGGCCCCAGGGCCGGTCTAGACGGTTGCAGAAAATCTCGCCTCCACCGGTATTCGATCCCTGGACCGTCTAGCCCATAGCGATTTACTATACCGACTGAGCTATCATGGCCCATGTAACGAAATTTATTAAAAGCAATAATTTCTCAGATGATTTAGCACGTTCCAGTGAACGTGTTAAAAGTCGTTACTAAAATACGCATTCCCCAGTTACTAAACTAAACACGAATTTGACGTTCAGGTGACCGTGTATTGTGATAAATTCTTACAATAAAACCAACTAGATGCAATAATTTCTCAAATTTATTTTTCGAATAAAACTCTACATGTTTCGAACATCTCCTCTGTCCAGCA
>Ga0136643_10003208_pt1 | contig 21870 bp, 13 predicted proteins | sample TergutLab28metaG_FD_96883 | JGI IMG/M metagenome (GOLD analysis project Ga0136643, IMG submission 96883) | Labiotermes labralis P1 segment gut microbial communities from Petit-Saut dam, French Guiana - Lab288 P1 (version 3) (version 3) | ecosystem: Host-associated > Arthropoda: Insects >...
AAAAAACGGTCATAACTCCGTAACCGTCCAAAATCGGACACATGTTTATATGAACTTTTTTTATCACAAAGACCTAGGAAATCACCTCCTGCAGTTATGCCCTAAAGTCGTGAAACACCCTGTGTATGTGTATATATATATATATACACACACACACACACACACTTATATACATAAAACACTAACTACTATGCATCATGCAGGGAATGTGTGCGCCTGTCTGAAGGAACTGGCCTAAGAAGTCATATTATTAGCAAGACTAGCCAAGCTGTTAACAAATTTGGTCCTCACTCATCAAAGAAATTTGGTAAGAATTTTGATACAAAACTGTAGAAAATTAATAGTGTATAAATCACAGTCAAGTTTACTTTGTCTCTCTTTTCTTTAAGTTTTTGAAGGATTTGTTTGATACACACAAAAGGGAAACTTCTGCTGTCTAGTTGCTGTCTTGTCAACAGGTTGTTATTGAACACTGGTTATGTTGTTTTGTGGGAGGAATAATTTGCAATGCTTTTACACTGCTTATGAAGTCCTTATGTTTTATTGATGACACTGTGACCTTCAAATGTAATGTGGTTCACTTTTGCCTGTTAAATTTTCAGTCAAAAATGGATAGATACAGATCATTATGGAAAATCTTCCACGTCATGGGTCTGATGCCTTCATGGAATATGATGAAAAGTAATGCTCTTTGGTAGTGGGTATACTAATCAGAATATGAAATGAGTGTGATACATTCATATTTTTGTCAATGCTGTGAACAAAATATAGTATATGAAGTACATATTGTCAAGTGTAAGAAGTGAAGCTTGTTCACCGATTAGCATACAGATCTTGAAGTTTTTCTTTTTTCTGTTCTCTATTTTCTGCCACCCCTTCCTCTCTTACCATTGTGAGTGCTGGTATGGCCTTCAGTAGGAGACAATCTTATATGTCCTTAGAACTATAAGAAGTATGACCCATAGTTATTATTACACCCATTGTATTTGTATACTGCAGAGCAACAAAAGGCTGGCTGAGAAGCTATTTCAGTGAGTTTACTTTTTTCAGAAGCACTAGTGAAATTTTGTTACAGAATCAACGAAAAATTTGACTGTTTCCACATGGGCTGCAGTTTTTCCTGTTAACCCTTACATTGATCCATTTAGAGACACTGAACTTAGAGTTTCACTGATGGTGTAGGCTATAAATTGAACTTTGGAAAGGCAGCTTGATGGAGTGATCATCATTGTCATGGTCTGAAGGTACATTTTCATGGTAAAGTTCAACTGTCTGATGTCGACTGAAAACTGCAACTATTGCTGCCATCTTTATGTTTTATTGTATCTGACTCTAATTTTACATTTCTTCATTTCCATAGAAATGACTAATTATATATAGATTCTGCAAAGTTGTGTTTGGTTACAGATATCCTTGTGACAACTCCCAACCGACTGGTGTATCTGCTGCAGCAGGATCCACCTGTTCTGTCATTAAATAAGTAAGTGCATTTTTAATTATTATTAATTTCTTTCATATGATTTTGGCTGTGTCTACCAGCAAGTTTGAAGAAGAGATCTGCTGGATGGGCACCGATGAAATTTTGTGTGAATTATGCCGTGGGAGGCCACCCACAACTCTCTTGGATGAGCATGGCATATATTTTTTGATAAACCATGACCACTTTCACCTTTATGATTCCCTGTTTGCCATTCAGAATCTGTCATTTCTCATTTATTACTGTATGTTCTCTACATTGAAGACATGTATACACACACACACATACAAGCACATACAATACATACAAACACACCAGTATGAAACAGTAAGCAGTATGCACAAATTGTAAGGAAGAAATTTGGAACAATGCTGACTTGTATTTCTGAGCAGTTTCAAGCAGGACAAGGTAAACTATGGTCCATAGTTCTCGAGATCAATTTGATTGGTTTGTGGGATTGTTCTGTGTATTTAAAAAAAATATATATATATATATATATATATATATATGTATATATATATATATTAAACTGCTGATATTGCTAGGTGTGAGATATTTACATTCCCAGGTTCAACCCATGAAATTGTTTGAGTTTTCCAGTTTATTTCCATAGGGTTTATTTAACCCCTGATCTAAACATACAGCATGGTAGATGGACATATATTCTGTAATTAAGTATCTAATTATATCAGTGTATGCAATTTATTGTGCCAACCAAATGCACAGTGTTAAATATATGTAAATATGAAGGATGTATCTTTGACATGTTTCAGTACAAATGTACCATCTTCAGGGAGCACAAAATGCCAGGTTTAAACCCCATAATAAGCCATTATTTACAAGGTTCTGTAGTATCTCCAGCTAGCTTCTATACACGACACAGCATAAACACATGGACCTGATCCACTTTGGACTGAGATACACCCTAGAGACCTGAATGTGCCACATGACATGACGTTTCCACCACCAACTGCAACAATAATTTTACTTTGTATAAATTGTATTTAACCATACGAAAAACATTTTAATTATATTATTATAGCCGAGTGAGCATAACGGCCATTGACTATCTGATCCAAAAAGCTATAAAGAATTTATATGAGTTTTAAGTAAACCCATTACAACTCAGGGAAGTAGGTTCCTGGGGTTGAACCTGGAACAGGCATCTTCAGAGCCCTGTAAATAGCAGCTTATCATTGGTTTTAAACCTCCCATTCTGTGCTCCCTGAAGGTGGTACACTTGTATCAAAGCATGTTGGAGATAACAGTTTGAATATTTTTATATGTTTAATACTGGGCATTTGGTTGATGCAATAATTTTAGTAAATTGATCTAAAAAATGCACAGCATATACAACTTTATAATCAAAACGTACGTCTCCTGCTCTGATTGCAGTGTTGAGTGGCTGATAGTGGATGAATCAGACAAACTCTTTGAGGCAGGCCCAAAAGGTTTTCGTGACCAGCTGGCTGTCATCTACAAAGCATGTGACTCGAACAATGTGAAACGAGCTATGTTTTCTGCAACTCACACCATACATGTTGCGCGGTGGGCTAGAAAAAATCTAAGAGGATTAATTTCTGTTTCAGTGGGCCACAGGTAACTTTGTTTTACTTACAGGCTAGGTTACATATGTGTAGCACCTAGAAAGTGTGGCAGAATATAGGACAGTGCCTCACTTTGTATTGTGAAGCTTGCAGGAACTTTACTGCATAATGGTATGATTTTGTGTTACATTTCTGTTGATACTTCCCATTAGCACAGATTGCCATTATGGTACATTTGCCTGATATAATCTGTGTTGCACACTGTAGCTATGTTCCTAATAGGTAACACATTAAAATAGTTAATTCAAAATTTGTTCATTGGGTTGATATGTGTGCATTTGATGTTTCTACTCGGTGTCTGTTAATTGGCATCAGACTGAAAGCTAAATACGGATTTTACATGACCATTGTTCATATTCTTGTGTTATATTCTATAACCTATATTCTATAACCAGTACCATTACAGGAGTTGCACATTTTGTAAGGTTTATGACCATGTGACATTTCAGGACCCTGTATCAAGAGGTGTATACAGTATATATATATGTGTGTGTATGTATGTGTACATGTTACCAGCACCATATAATGCAATCCTGAAATTTTGTGTACTGTCTAATCTTAAAAAATATGATACTTTAGCTTCAGTAACTCGTTTACGAACTTTAAAACATTGTCACTACTAAAAGTCTGTATTTTCCTGTAAGTTGGAAAGCAATGACTGTTGAACTTTTCCAGCTAATTTTTTGATGTTTTGGGAGCAATAGCAATGAATGTTGCAAAAATGCACCTATTAGTCTGTCCAGCCACATGTAACAGCTTAAAAACTGAGTGTTGTGTTATTCTGGGAAATGATGTTGTATCACTGGGTAATCAGGTCTCAGTGTTCCTTTGAAATGTTGGGAACTGATACCCAATGATACAACCTTATATCCCAGAAGAATGGAATCCTCAACCACATCAGTGTAAAAAACCTCAAGCCTTGTGGTTCAAAAACCACTGATTATATATATATATTGGTATTTGTTACTGGGAAGTTCTATTTTGGTTAAAATACCAGACACTTTATGCAAAAACTTGTATGCAGTTCTGTAGCATTTCAAGTGTAACTCACCAAACAGTTGGAATTAAAGTGTTTCAAACAAAAGTTGAAGAGGAAAATTAGATTCTTCCAGTTTTGAAGATAAGTATACAAAAGGGAGCATTGTTATGCAGTTTGTACATTACCTGATTTGTTCTATATGTATATTTTTCCCATGATCTAAAGAGACAGAAAATGGGGATGGGATTTTGAACTTGGACTATCAAGGTTTGGCTTGGTAGTATGGAAGTGAACATTTGAAGTCTTACTGTGCAGGATGGCCACAGATTGGTGGATGATTTGGTTACAAACACATACAGTAATCTTTTTACTACAAGTTGGTCTGCCAGAATGAAAGGATTTTCCTGCATAAATTTAAGTTAATTTTTCTGCTGTTGGTTTGACAATTTGATGAACAGTACTAGAGTAGTACATACAGAAACCTAAATTTACTACCAACCAATCATCAGATTTCCTAGTTTTTATACATGTGGTCACAGGTGCTCAATGTGGGCTCCTTAAGTCCTAAAAATAGGCAGTTTGATCTGTCATTTGTCATAGCATGTTGGGGTTGACAGTCATTAAAACATTCTGGATTCTGTCTTTAGAATTCCTGTACAGTAAAATTATGAACTTCCACCTATGTGGAAAAAAGTTTGAATGTTGGAAGATTCCATTGTAGTAAGAAAGTTTTCTTCGTGTATTGTCAATAGAAAATTAGAAGCCCCCATCTGCTTATTTGTAGCCACCTTGTATTATGTAACATAAAATGTTGCATGATTATAAATTGAAGTATGTGAAGGCAGTTCTTATTGCAGAAAAGTCCTAAGTTATGATGTTTTTTATGAAATGTATTTAAAATCCATTCTTCATTATCCAGTTTTCACCATTTTTTAATGTGTATAAATGCACATTCACTTTTAGGAATGCTGCTTCAGATAACGTTGATCAACAGCTGATATTTGTCGGAAGTGAGGCTGGAAAGATGGTGGCATTACGAGAACTAGTGCAGAAGGTATAAAAACATTATTGTCCCATTTGCAAGCAGTGAGGTGAAGATGCTGCTGCTGTGTTAGTTTGCATTCATTTATATTCTTATGATGGAGAGTAAAGGGACAGCTGGAAGGTGGTGTTAAACTGATGCTAGAAGAGAACAGCCCTTTTCATTGGCTGTGTACACATGTACATTAATGCACTAACGGTCTGGCACAATGTGATACTGTTTTTAGCTGAGTTTCTTGTCTGAGAGGGGGAAGTGTAGACGTACCAGATCACCATGCTATGTGTATGTTACCTTTCAACTTTGTGTACAGCTGACATGGTGTAAAGGAGTCAAGTGGTTAAAATGTAGGAATTTTCTTGTAGAGTTGTGTGTGATGGATCTTGATATACAGTATCTTTGCAGCATCCTACACGCTGAAAGTCATCACAATACTGTGCTTTCACTAAGTATGTAGGCTGCTACTCTGCAGTGTCACACTGTTAATAAACATTATTGTCATAAGCACTGAGATGAGTCTGATGCAGTGCATTGTAGATTCCTGTGAAAGTGAAAACCTGGTGACTGACAAATTCACAATCATTCAGTCAGACTTTTGTGAGCATTTTTCATGTGAACTAGCCTGTCTGCTTATGAACAGTATGTCAGTGTGGCTTATTTATGGTCTCGAATTAAATATTAATGGTTGGGTTTGAGAGACATCAAACTATTTTTCAGGGGCTTACTCCACCAGTATTGATTTTTGTGCAAACCAAGGAGCGAGCAAAAGAACTGTTTTCTGAGTTGATCTATGATGGAATTAATGTTGATGTTATCCACGCAGACCGAACTCAACTTCAGGTGAGTCACGCATTGAAATACTGACACAGTCTCTTTTTAGTCTTCTGAACGTTTTGATCTTTCATAATTGTCTTATTCTTTGTAATGAAACATTGAAGTGTAAGTGATGTAGAAGGTGGGTAGTTTCTTAAAATTTATGACATTTTAATGAAAGTACATTTTACTGTCATATAAAGATTACAGGACTGTGTTGGGATGGTCTGGAGTGGAGTGATCTGACTGAGGGCACGGGCAGTTGGTTGGCTGTTGTGAATGTCATAATGGCCTTTCATGTTATATAAAATGTGGAGAATTTATTGACTAGCTGAAGAACTGTAAGCTCGTGAAGAAGTATTCTGTTCCATAGCAGTAGTTAGTTATGCAAATAGAGTTTATCCTTTACTCTGCCACAATGTTAAGACATTCTGGAAATGCAGTAAAAACTGTCTCATCCGTCATCTCCGGGGGAACAGGGTTGCTGGATATTGCAGTTTTCTAGATATCAGAATGTTATGCCTAATGTATATCTTAGTGCATCTAGCACCCTCATGGGCAGACTTAACACAATTTGTCACTTGATATCCTGTCTTGTTTTCCTTGCTGCACTTTTAAATTATCTTTTCATCACTACTTACATAACAAGTTGCACATACAATATAAAAAACAGAACACCGATATTTAACTCTTTTGATCACCATACAGTGCTGCATTCACTTCACTGAATTACACACATATTTTGTTGTTGCCATCTTCACTGTTTAGTGATGCAGTTTTACCCTGCAAATAGTCTGTCTTGATTGACTTAAATCATATAATACAAAATTAAATTTTACTTGTTATTCGAAATAGTTAACTTTAGTTCTTTATCTCTCTTTTGCACTTCCTTCTGGCATATTTTTATAGTCGCTGATGAAGTCCAAAAATTTAAATTCACATGGCGCAAATTGAAAACATATTTCATTTCATGTGATTACTAGCAGAGTTCTAGGATATGACTGTTTCTTTGCAGAACTAGTATTAGTTTCGAGATGACAGACTGGTAACATGACACGTGTATATAGCACTGTTTGTCCTGTGTACGTATGAGTTTATGCAGGTCGTTTTTCATTGTGCAGCGTGACAATGTGGTGCGCAGTTTCCGTGGTGGACAGGTTTGGGTTCTCATATGTACAGAACTAATGGGAAGAGGAATGGATTTCAAGGGTGTAAGCCTAGTAATCAACTATGACTTCCCTCCAAGTGCAATATCATACATTCATCGTATTGGTAAGTACCAATTTTACTTGAAATAATTGATACATACTAGAAGTGGTGATGCATGAGGCATTTTTTTATAAGCCCTTTTCAACTATAAATTTAAAATGTATAGCCCTGGTTGGAGAAAGTGACCAAACCTGTCATGTTGCTGCTGCTGCTGTCATCATCGTTGTCATACTTGTCATCGTCATTATTATTGTTCCCAATCTGGGAAAAAGAATGTAGAAATTGTAAGCATTTGTAGTGCCTTTTCAAATCTCGGTTTGGGAAGATGTGATTGACAACATTCAGTATGTGTTTTCTTATAATGAAGTTCACAAATAGTTGTCTCCACAGCCTTTCCAGAACAGTCGCATTAAGAGGAAGAAGAGGTGTAACAACCCACTGTTTCCTACATCTTGACAAGGATAGGTAACAGCAGTTTTGAAATTGTTCATGCAGACACAAATATGCGTACTCGTAAGCAACTAATTCAAAATAAGTGAAACAAAAAAATCATTGTCCCAGTTGTGTTATTTGAAAAAAGTTGAAAAGTAACAATGTGTTTTTGATATAAACAAAAGTAGCACAATGTTCCACAGTACACACACTGCACTACTGTGGGCTGGCAGAAGTGGCATGTACACCCACTTTCTAGCCAAACATAGGAGCTCAGCTTTCATCAACCATTCTACTCTTGCATGAGGAAATATTTAAATGCCCTAAGTAACTTCTAACATGTTAATGTGCGTGTCAGTATAATTTTTTCCTCATAGAATATCCCTATATCGCAGGCATCCCTGCAGGCATAATGTGACAGAATTTTTTTTAGAGGCTTATGCGTGGAAAGAAATATTAAACACACACTTAACTGTACAATTGTGTTAATTCATAAAACTTTTATTGAATTTGAAGGAGGAAGCTATGGTACTTGTTACATGGATGCCTTACCCCCTGAACAGGACACTCGTATCAGCCCTTAACAACCCCTTGGTGAGCAGATTTGATCAGACCTTAACTCATTTTGGATATTCACCCCTGGCCAGTTCACATATTATATATTGATATATGCAAATTACAAGGTTTTTCAGTCATGGACACTGAACAATTTTATGACTACAACAGATGGTTTGAATATGGTCTCTTGGTAACTCTCAGTAAGTTATTTGCATGAGAAACAAGCATATTGTAATGAGTAGTTTAGTGACTGGAGGTTCTGTGTCCTCAGATTTTTCTGTTTTATGGTCATTGTTCAATGACTGTGGTGATGAGGTGTTGGATTCAATGGTGGGTGTTGATCATCGCATCCTTCAAAAAGAAGAAAACACACAGAATGCATTTAGTGATTCATTCGTACAGAGTCATATATAATGGGACTTGTCAACAGGTGATTCAAATAAGGGTTTTTAGTAGTGATTTTCTGAAGTATCATTACAAATTTCTCTTTTATTTCATGTCCTTAGGTAGGACAGGACGTGCAGGAAGACCTGGTAAAGCCATCACATTCTTTACAGAAGATGATACCATAAGCTTAAGGAGGTAAATGATTCTTTGTTGATGCAGGAATAAATTTATTTGGCTTCTCATATTTAATGTTCTAACTTTAATTTCCAGTTAAATGCTTCAAGATATACAGGTGCAATAGTGATGTTTAAGTGATGGCAGTGTATTGTGACTTAGTGCAGATCTGGAGGTGCTACCAGTGGTATATTTAATATATGTCCAGTGCCTTTATAAATATCCAGTAGGCCCACTTTGCAGATACTGATACTTACTGACTTCATGGAGCAGAGTCCTTCTTGAGAAGCTAACCAGTTTTCAGCTAGTCAAGAAATTCCCTGCATTTTATGGAACCTGAAAGTTCATTACCGCACTCACAAGTGTCCGCCACCCGTCCCTAACCTGAGCCATCTCAATCCAGTCCATGCCCCCACATCCCACTTCCTGAAGAACCACCTTAATATTATCCTCCCATCTATGCCTGGGTCTCCCAAGTGGTCTCTTTCCCTTGTGTTTCCCCACCAGAACCCTGTATATGCCTCTCCTCTCTCCCATACGTGCTACGTACCTCGCCCGTCTCATTCTTCTCGATTTTATCACCTGAACAATGCTGGGTGAGGAGTACAGATTGTTAAGCTTCTCATTGTGTAGTTTTCTCCACTCCCCTGTTACCTTGTCCTTCTAAGGCCCAAATATTCTCCTCAGCACCCTATTCTCAAACACCCTCAGCCTATGTTCCTCCCTCAATGTGAGCAACCAATACACAACAACAGGCAAAATAATAGTTCTGTATATGTTATTCTTTAAATTTTTGGATAGCAAACTTTGAAGATAAAAGATTTTGCACCTAATGATAGCAAGCATTCCCTGACTTCAATCTGCTATAAATTTCTTCCTGAACAGAATTTTTATTTGTTAAGGTTGTTCCCAAGTATTTGAACTCTTCCACACTTTCAAAGGAATTATTATCAATCTTTATTTTGTTACTTTGTCATGCATTCTGATCTTGAGACTTGACCATGTGCTTAGTTTTATCAGCATTTACTTCTAGTGCAGTCTCCTTATTAGCAACTACTACAGCTTCTGCATTTTTCTTTATAGAATGTATGCTTCCTTTCAATATATTAGCATCATTGGTATAAACTAGAAGCTGAAGTATACCATTTAATTTCAGTCCATCCTGGTTTACCTGAACCCTCCTAATGGCATACTCTAAAGCGAAGTTGAAAAGCAGTGGCAAAAAACATCTGCTTGTTTCAAACCATTCCTAACAGGAAACATGTCAGACAAATTTGTGCTTATGCAGACTCTGCTATGGGTTGAAAAAACTGACACATCAGTCATTTACAGATCTGATCTTAACCCTCCAAAATTTAAACCAGGTACATCTGAAGCTGATACGTATCCCATATGCAGTTACTCATATATATCAGAAAACTATATGAAGTTTCAATTTACCATTGACTCTGTCATAAGAAGATACTAGAAGTCACAGATCATGATAGTAGCCTTCATGACAAGTATCTGTTGTGCCATAATCACAAACAGGGAGCAAGGTTTATTTTGTGTGCCAGAAAACAGCTGTTGTGTGAGTGGCAGTTATTTGCATGTTTGCTCATTGTAAGAAGGAAATTGCATAACAAAGAAGTCATACTGTATTGTCTGTTCAGATATTAGTGATCAAAGTATTACATGCTTATAGTACAACGAATGTGTGTCGTAGTATTAGTCCTAGCAATGACATTATAAATGTTGTTTATTCCAATAAGAGGTAGAGTGGCACAAGTGACAACTGGGCAGCCTGCACTAAGTACCTGTGACCAGGGTTACTCATTTGGACCTTGTACCAGGAAGAACTATTGCACCTGAAAATACTGAATGTCGAGCATTGTGTTATTAAGTTTTGATTGGATAACTAAACCTATTGAATGTTTTTATTTTCTTATGACCCAAATTTGTTGTATATCAGCCTTCAGGAAACCATACAGAATAAAACAGAAAGCAATTGCAGAATTATCCCATACCAAGAGAACTAGAATCGGACTGATAACCTCCAACTCTAGCTGATATAATGCATAGCTTAGAACTGTTATAATTATGGGCCTGCATCCAGTGCCTGATGTTACATATTACTGCTTCTAAGCATCGGTAAACAAAAGCGACATATTTTCCAAATTTGTTTTGGCATCTACATTATGTTGGGACCACGGTAGCACAGTGGTTAAGATGCTGTGCTACAAATCATAAGGTCGCTGGTTCGATTCCAGATGGTGTCATTGGAATTTTTCATTGACATAATCCTTCCGATCGCACTATGGCCCTGGGGTTGACTCAGCCTCTAATAGAAATGAGTACCAGGAGCATTTCCTGGGGGTAAAAAGCGGCCAGTGTGTAAGGCTGACAACCTTACCACCATCCTGGGCCATTGTCACGTAATCTGGGAACCTTAAATTCTTGGAACCCTTTGGGCACCTTGGGCCTGTAATGGGACTGATTTTATCTACATTATGTACATGCTCTGGAACAAGATAAACTGCAAAAGGAACACCCAGTGAAAACTTTCAGAGATGAAATTGGTTGAAGTACCCCTTCAGTAATTAGCCATAACCACTGGCTGTTGATACAGGCACAGCGCCATTCGTGTTTAGGTTGTCTTTCAAAATTTGTGACCCCTTGACTCCAGTAACATTTGGACTTTGAACTGAAGATGTGTATTGTCTGACAGTATTCATGCTGTAGACTGCCAAAGCAGAAGGAGATCCTACTCTCTTCAGAACTATATGAGTTGTAAACGTGTTGTGTTCTGCATTTGTTAGAAACTGAGGTTATTGTGTGTACACCAACAGGTACTGTACATCACTACAGTCAGCTGATGAGTTTCTAGGTATAGACATGCTAGCAATTGGCATAGCCATGGCAGTAAGATAAATTCTGGAGAGGGGGTGAAAAAGTCATGGAAAATGAGGCATGGTGGTCTGCTTTCATGCAGGAACAATGAAGAGCTTCATGTAGCCAGAGGAGACAAATATTTGGTCACAATGCTCAGTACTGTATACTCTGCAAGCAGTAGATGACAAATACCCTGTGTATATGCAAACAGACCTCCACAGTGAAACTAACTGTACATTATGTTACACGAAACATATGAGGGGTGGACGTCAGTGACCACTACATTGCCTCATCTCAGCTTATGAAGATAATTAAAAAAAGCAGTATAAGAAAATTACCTTTTGACTCCTGGAAGTGAGTTATGTATTCATACTTGTGTGTCATGGTTCAGGACTGTTTCAGTAGTTCACAAGAATTTTAGATGGAAGTCTTCTCAATTTTGTGGTCACCTTTTGAGCTGGTGTAATGATCATTAAAAGCAGAGCACAGTGAAGTGCACCATAAACACTATTAGTGTGTGATAAAAACAGGGCACAGTGTTAGTGCACTAATCACTGCCAACAAAGGAAAAGACAATGCATAAGCAAACAAACCTAAACAAGTGGAACTGCTGGGCGACACCTGAAGTTAATATTCATTTAACAATATAAGTCAGAGCAAAATAGCTGGTTAGCCTTAACACTAGGTGATATTGTAATTAAGCACCGATATGTTGCTTAATAATAATAAAAAAAAATTCTGTGGTCCATCTGTTGAAAGGCTAAGTGGTGAACATGATTTTATTGACAGAATAATGGTTCTGTCCCGTACATCATGTGCCAAGTGAAGAGATAGGGTAGAGATAGAATATATTGCTGCCAGACACACAGTACAAAGCCATTCATATTCCTATGCAAGTGCTTTGGACTATACCACACAGTCAGAAACTTCTGAAGAACTTGTGAATATGTGGAAGTTGTTTGCAGTAGTGACATATGATGTGCTGAATTGTATGAATTGTATATATGTTCTGAGAGTGTTAGCTTGTTAGTATCATTCCATCAATGTTCCATACCCATTGTTTAACATGCTACTCTTACCATAAAGACAAAAGGCAAAGCCTGGGGACCTTTAAAAAGCAGAGATCAGGGGTGTATGACATCTGAATTCATGTAAAGGCCATTTTGTTTTTAGACTATCTGTATTTATTTTTATTGTAAATTTGTCAAGATTTGTTTGTAAATATTTTCTGTTTTGTATATTCTGTATGCCTTGGTGTATTTTACAATTATGGTCTCCTGTAATGTGATGCCTTGAACTTTGATGTTTACCACACTATATGTCTACACATTCTACATATTGTAATGTTAATATCACCATGAAAATCTCAATACTTATGTGGGATACAATGTTCCCTTCAGCATAGCTCATGTGTTGCGTGACTCTGGTTGTGAGGTGCCTGATTTTATGCTGACTATGAAGAAGGCAAGCAAAAGGGCCCGTCGTAAATTGGAGAGTCGAGCGCCCAACAGAGAGAGCATCTCAAGTGTCCCTGCATATCAAACAGAAAAAGTTAAGAAACTCAGGTAAGACCTGACAATCTTCTGTGTTATAACATAGGGAATGGTGGTAATTTCTTACCTTAGGTAGGACCTACTGCAGAATGCTGTTTTGCCATTTCATTGCAGATGTGATAATGATGTACATTTCACCATTTTACATATTTTAAGCATTTAAATTCTGATGCATATAGAAGAAAAGACTGAATGATTCATATTAAAGAAATATGCATTATTTGTAGGAGAAAAATCAAGGAATCAAGACTGAAGAGAGAGAGCTCACAGAACTTGGAATTGCTGCCTGTGAAGCGGAGAAGAAAGTTCGTTAGTGCATAGGATTTCTGCAAGCGCTCTTCTTTAATTCTTCAAGTATGTTTTCATAGAGGGCTGGAGTAGCCTAGTCAGTCTAGTGACTTGCTACTGGCTGGACGGTTAGGGGATCCAACCCCAGTGGAGGTGAGATTTTCTGCACCCATCTGGACTGGCCCTGGGGCCTACCCAACCTCCTAAACAGTGGGTACCATGTCATTCCTGGACGTAAAGTGGGCATGGTGTTAACCACCCACCTCCATCTGGTACCAAGGTTAATGAAAAGTGTAGAGCTAGCTAGACCTCTACTCTCCCTCTGTTCCTTTGTGTCATATTGCAGGCTGAACTTTTATCTTTTTTATTTTTACCATTATGTTTATGTTTTCACTGATGGTAAAAAAAAAGTTGCTAAGAACTGTGATACTCCAGCAGTTTTAATGAATGATCTTATGTATGTGATATTTTAAGTTGCACTTGGCACTTACAAATATTTTCTTATACTTTTCATACCCTGAATAACCTGAGACCATTAATATTTTTAATCTGTTCCTCGTTGGTTCCTGATGTTGCCTCTGCAGACTGAAACGTATGCACATTAAATGTAATTTCATGACCCTCTGTGTTTGGCTTTATGTCCACCCACTTTTGACGGGGTCAGGCTGTTATTCATAACACCAGACGCTGTACTGATGTGACATTTTTGTGACAGACCAATGATGCAAACAAAATGCCACGTGAGCAAAGAGATTTGGTCCGACTGTGCTGTGAGTTTCTTCTTGTGCATGCCTGCTAGCTGTATTATGTTGTTACAGTGATTCTGGGACCTGTTTCAACATTTTTCTCTTGTACAGTACTTTCATCGAAGAAAATATATCTGTCCAACACAACTGATACCTTTTTATGGAGCCAACAGCTACACATTTTAGTTTTTTAAGCAAAACCGTCATCTGGCTTTACAAGAATTGATGGAAGGTGCGATGTACAATGATGCAATCGGAATTACTCAAGAGTGACGTCTCAAACTTGTCACAATTTATATTCATTAAAACCTTCTAGTAGATTGTTCATAATAAAGTGGTGACTTATCACTGAAGCTGCATGCCACATAGCTTTATGAGACTAAAATCATTCCAATCTTTAAGATCAACAGTGGCTATATGAATTTTAACTTGTGGGTGTAAAGTCCATGGGTTATACCATGTTTTGCATAGTGTGGTCACCCATGGGTTGCATGTGAGGGTTGTCTTATTATAATATTAATGAAGCAGTATGTATTAGGTTGTATGCTTAATACATTTTAAATAAGAAAGATGTAGAATAGGATTATTAGTCATAAGTTACTGATAATAGGAAAGCACAGCTCACCACCCAGTGAACTGATGCTCATAAATAATGGCATGGACCACCATGTAATGCACTTAATGGAATTCTGCACATGCACAGAAGTCAGTCGGTGTGGATCTCTAGAACACAGACAAGCCATAATGCAGCAAAATGATATATAGATCATTGTTCACAACTCAAATCTTCATAGCTAATTGTTACTTAGTACAACATGTTTTGGCTTTAGTAACGGCTGTCATCAGGTGCTACAAATTAAAAAAAAAACTTGAGAAATATTAGTGTACAACACAGGTAAAAAATGCAAGGACAACTCACTGTTTACAAACAACATTCAAGTTAACAGTGCCAAGTTCCAAAGTGTTTCAAGTTGTAAAGTGGCTGAAATTGTATAAATTGTGTAAAACATTTTGCTGACAATGAATTGCTAAAATGGCATATGAAGCTGGATGCTTTGAAAGGTTTTAAATTCTACAAAATTTGATTTTATCATGTACAACTGATATATTTTCTATGAAACAGTTCCTTTGTGTGGATTTCTTTGCTTCTCTTTGAATTTTGATTTTAGATATCTGGGTTATCCTGTGTGTATTAGCCTTGATGTAGCTTATCTTTATAAGTATCCCAATGTGTGTACGGAGGAAGTCAAATATAACAAGGTATATGTTTTTTTTGACACACTTCCTAGATTCCTAGAAGGTATGTGTTGACTGTGCACTGGCCAGTAGAGTACTACGTTGGCCTGTGCATCATACTGAGGCCGAAATATATTGTACTCAGTGACAACTATAAATTATTTGAGTTATGAAGGATGCAGTGTGTATCATTTTGCTTCATTGTACAAATTCACAATTGGATGTGTGAGCTAAAGTTTATAGATAAGCCGTAGTTCACCTAAGAAAATACGTGAAATTTCGCCCAGATTTTCAACATCTTCCTTCCATTATGAGAAACGAAACCAACAACTGCGTATATAATCATCAGTACATGGCCATGAATCATTCAAAATCCTCCTTCTGCTTTGGGTAAAATTAGGCACAGATTTCTACAAATATGTATTGAATGTTCCTTGAGTTTCATGAAACTCTGAGATTTATACAAAAACATATTGAATGATTTGTGATTTTTTGTGAAAATCAACATTGTGAAAGCCACTCTTCACTTAAGGGCATGAACTTGTTTTCTTTCCATGCCTTCCACATTTATTGTCCAGTTTAGGTGAAATTCAATAAAAGATATTATTCATAATGCTGTTAAGCATGTGTGTGTATGCCAATTGCAATAAAAATTGTAACTACGTGAAATATTTTTTGAAACAGAATGTGTATTGCACACAGTAAATCAAGTCATCTGTGACCTAGCTTGCACCAGGTGTATCAAAAATATGGTAAAGATTGTTGAATATACTTTTAAGACATGATAAACAAGACATTCGTTGAATGTGTTGCTGTGGAAAAGCAATAAGAAGTACATATGCTGAGTGTGTCTAGCCTTAGTTAAGAAGCATGGACAGTGCACGCACTGTGTTACATTGTTATCTGTGGCCTGCCTAGCAGATTTTTCTACATAATCTCATGAACAGCACAATTTTAAAATGTGTATTTTAATTTTCTCAATACTTATGTGAAATATTTCGGATTCGAAGAATTCAGCAAGACGCTATGGTAAAGTGTGTATAGACCTTCAGGTACCCATTGTTCGTGTCAGAATTTAATAAAACTAGAATTTTCTCGATATATTTTCGAGCAACACTCAAAAAAATATAGTAAAAATCAGTCCATTGGCAGCCCAGTTGTTCGCTGTGGACGGACGGATATGACTAAGCTAGTCGCTATTCTAAATGTTGCGAACTCACTGAAAAGATTGCATATACATTGCAGTTCACACAGCATGTAGAATCGTTTATTACGTAGCTTGTATCACGCACCGCATTCGATTGTGGGTGAGCTACACTGTCGCTCTACATGCACTTAGAAATCTTTTCTAGCCGGAAATCTGACGTACGAAAGGGACGTAGTAAAATAAGATTCTTAGAACTGTGGTTGTAATACAGTATCTACACCTGTGATAATTATGTACAGGTTTGAGGTTAATTATTTTGCCGGTTCCCTGCTTTTCGAAGGATCGAGATGCCGGAATATGCAAGGGTCATTTAGTCCCAGCAGACGACCAACAACGTGATACGAAGTTTGTCGGGAATGTGGCACTGTATCGATGAGTTGAGTTGTCCCCAACGTGCTGTCTCAGTTTGCTTTGACTTATGTAATCCATGACAGAGAAGGGCTGTCATTGACGGCCTGGAACAGGGGTCGGCAAACTACAGTTCACGGGGCGCATCTAGCCCGTAGCTTCATTTTATCCGATCAGCCTTCTGAATCAGTAGTCCATTTCTTATAACATCACAGCAAACTGGAGAATAGGGTTACGTTTAGGTTGTTTGCGGCATTTTTAACTCTGTAGGCTTTCGGAAGGGTTGTGAAATTTTTGTCCTTATAGTGTCTAACAGCCTTGACAATTTTGTTTTTTGCGTTACCTTTTAACGCTCAAAAATCATACAGCTGTAGAGCTCTAGTGTTTCTTTAAAGGGGTTTTTCAGGTAAGGTGGAAAGACTTGAAGGGATTGGTAATTATGTGCGGTGTCGCTGTAACTCGCTTGTTTACGGGGAGTTCACCGTATAAAAAGGGTCATTATTGCGATACCAAGAAACACAAGCACACTAAACCTAGTAAGATAGTTGGTTCCAGCATGCGCAGTAAGCCCCCCTCCCCCTTTTGCCACATATGGAGTCGTGATTGGAGCCCCGTTCACATATTAGAGCTGCTCGTCGCAGTCAATACTTGTATCAGAGTGCAGATTGCTTCATCTCACCGCTCGAGGGCTGCGAACAGCGTAGTGGCGTGTCTTCGCAAATGCAACGGAATTTGTGTCAGTGACTGTTGGTATTTGTTTATATTCAAATGCATGATTGTCTGTAGGCATCACGTCAAGACAAGAAAAGAAAAGTTGTCTTTGAATGTCGTATTTTTAAAGAGAAGTGTTATTGAACCAAATAACAAAACATTGTGTTTAACGCAGCGCCAATAAAATCCAACATGTGTCGATATTGCCAAATTAAGAACTCATGATATTCTTCTCAGTTCACACGAAAGCTAGTTCATACAATTCGAAACTTGAAACGTGGCTTGTCGTTACAGCCGTCTTACTTCATAAAAGAAAAAGCTGCGAATAAAGCTGCAACTACAATGCATCGTTAGTTAAAAAGTCATTTACCGACGATGAGTTGATTAAATCAATGTTGATTGTAGCAGTCAAAGAAATACAGAGAAAGTAGACTTACTTAAGACCATTATCCTTTCGGTGGGAACTGCTTATAAAGTTGAGGAAACTGGAAGCAAAATCACGTGTCAGTTAAAAAACAACGCCAAGGATTTCGAGTGGTTTTCCTTGGCTGTCGGTGAGCCAACATATGTCTAATACTTTGCAGTTGCTGTTCCTCATTCGGGGAGTCATTGCTATATTTTGAAATGATTAAAAAAGGAAGTTGTTTGAACAACTTGTGTGGACAAACAGGCGAGGATATTTGCGAAGATGTTGAGAAAACACTAACCCACTACAGCTTACAATGGAAACAGCTGAGGTGTGTTATAATTCATCAGCACACTGTGCAGAAAATGTTTGGATCTGTCATGTTTCATGCAACCAGTAGTGCGGTATCAACAGCAAACTTCATACAATCATAGACCCAACCATCGTCAGTTCCGTTGATTTTTGGCGGAAATAGAAGTTGAGTATCCCGACTTTCCCTACCACACTTCAGTTTGAAGGCATAGCAGTGGTAAAGTTATGACGCAGTTTTGTGAGCTTTTGGCTGAGATTGACATTTTTCTGAATGAGAAGAATCGCCACTTCTAAAAAAAACTGAAATATTTTGGAAATTGTCTTTTATTGCAGCCTTAATAATACTTGATGAATTAAATCTCCGATGGCAAGGCGAAACGTCGTATATCTCTGACATGCACACAGCCGTAAAAGCGTTTCGACAAGAACTAATTTTCTTTGAGTCCTAACAGATGAGCTGCCGCACACACTTGCCGTACTGTGAGAAGTTCAGGCAAAAAGCGAAATCTCCATTTCCACGCAAGTTTGCACAAGACAGTCTTTCTGACCTCAAACTGCAGTTCCATCAGCGTTTTTCCGACCTTGAAGCTAGTAAATAATAAGTGAGTTGTGTGTTATCGAGGAGCTTCCACATAACCTTCAAGTGGATATGACTGATTTGCAATGCAATGGCATGTTAAAAATGAAATATAAAAGGAGAAGCTGATAGAATTCTAGAAATGCCTTCCAACTGATCAATATATTCATTTAAGATTTTGTGTTTGTGGATTTATTGCAGCATTTGGCACGATCTGTGTGAAAAGGTATTTTCAAATGTGAAATACGAAACTGTCGTTACAGATCTGCCCTGTCTGATGAACATTTACACTCAGTTTTTATGATGGGGAACACGAACTTTGAACCCCAGTTAAGCATAATTTAAAAAAAAAAACATTATTTCTTGCTTTTCACAAATTCCCTCCCCCCCCATTATGATAGCACATAATTAGGGCCTATATTCTACAATACATGTAGTCGGATAATAAAAAAAAAATTGTGCAGTTGTATTTTGGTCTATATATATATTTGATTATACCTCGCTTCCTGGCTTGCGAAGCCAAAAATATTTACTTTCCGGTCTGTATGGAACATGGATCAGAGCGATTCTAAAAGCTATGAAACAAAGGTCAGGGAATGGGAGTGATGAGGGGAAAGAAGTGCAGCGGTGTACGGAACAAGTCCTCCAGCGATGAAATGACAATCACCACTAAATCAAGAATACTAATGTTATTATTTTTAATAGAAAGAAGGTATACGCTCAAAAATCTTGTGACGATAGTTGATTTATGAAAAATACATATTGCGTTGGACATTGCGCAGTGCGTGTGAGATGTATCTCATACTGTAATAAGAACGACGTTTCGGAAGGGGGTTCTACGTCCAACATCAGGTAAAATTACAATTTTCTTTTTCCGTGGAGTCCATGAGTATTACAACAATATGTAAGTAGAAATTCATGGTACGTATTGCCTTTCGATTGCTTTTATGATGTTTACTAGTATATTATAATATGTGTAGGCAAATAGGCCAAACACGTGGGAATTGCAATGTACACTGTGTTGCTGATGCTGACACTGCTGTGTAGTGGTATGGATCAGATGTACACAATATGTAGATAGCAGCAGTTGACATTCAAACAGTACATTAATTTATCACTAGAGGCATGCAAATAGAACTATGAACGATAATATAGCTACGCCGAACGAAAGTGATAATATTATGGTCTTGACGGTCTAAAATATTTATATTTAATCGTATTTATGTAGTTATATATGTACGGATTTGCTTAAAGATCTGCAATTACAACGCTGTAAGGTCTTTTTTGCTTCTGTGATTTTGGCACGGCTAATCGATTACGTCACCCGTGCATTGTATCCTTACGCGGTACTACCTGCCATCATCGAGTGGTCTTGTGGTTTCGTGTTAAAATTTTTGGGTTGAAGTACTTATTTAATTATTTACAAACTCTGACCAGAGTACACACAGAACTGTAGGCAGTGTGTCATCAGGACATTTACAACCACAGTGGTGAATTAATTTGTGTCTTCGTTTGGTCAGTTATAATAAAATTTTCCAAAATTCCGGTCCCTACAAGAAAACGAGAAGGCGCCTATCCCGGCAGGAACGAGGAGGGCAAGATGAATAACAAGCGGAAGGGTCGCTCAGGTACAACAAGGTTAGCGTTTAATATTAATGATTTTGTACTTGATTATGTATAGTCACGGTACGTATTCAGTTTCATCTGACTCCGTATGAAAACATCGTAGGGACACTGACCTCCATAAGCAAGCATATCAAGTGATAGTGAGTATGCCCTTCGCATTTTCATAAAGTAATTGCCATGAAATGTTTACATTTTGTAGTAGGATTCATGTAGTTATATTTATATGTACTTTCGTAAGGCGTGGTTTGTTTTGTTCTTGTTAGGTCATCGCGCACCCGACCCGATAGGAGTGTAACTGCTGATGGCATCTACCAAAATGCACACTTCATGCATGCAATTACTAGTCACGTAGGAAATACCGTTCAGGTAAACTACAGTATTCAGTATATATTTGGAAGGAAATATCTTATGAATCCAATACTTAACCTGTTCATACATACCACCAATTCATGAATATGCCATGAATGTAAAACACTGGCATAGTGTTTGTAGATAACAGTGTGTTTTGCAAATACATGGCTGTTCTGCACACGTTTATGAGACTTATGGCAGTATGTTTACTTCTTTGTTTCTCTCACCTGATGGTATATTTTCTTCCGATTGAGGGAGTGTAATTATTTAATTTGTGTGTTTTGGGAATTTTTACACCAGTTTTCCCTCCAGAAAGTTACAATGAAATTTTGCTACCATGCCCTACCCAAGTGTAATGTAACCCAAGCCTTACCAGACTATGCATTCCTTGCAGAACCACTCACACATTTCAATGTTCTGTGTTCTTTTGGGGGATGTTTGAATCTAGCATAAGTTTATGATTAAACTGTGACGTGTTTATATGTAATAATTATGATCACAGCATAGAATAAGTAGTCTGTACACAATTTTGAAGACATTTGATAGTGGGAAAGAATAAGTGGAGTGATGATGATCATGTTACAGGTGTACATCTTAAGTTTGCATCTTTTTTTGGTGAATATGTGTATAATTATTGTGAGTATTAAACAAGATATTAGGTTTTCATAGTTGTATGAATTTGTGTTGTGGTCTTCAGACTGGAAGATATCAACTTACTAGATATATGTTGGCAGCACATGAGACCAACATATGTGTCTGGAATACTGGAGTGTTCTAATTTGTAATAGGTACTTGGTATTTTGATGTTTTCACCGTGCATTTTTTTATTTCTAGTATTTTTTTTTTTTTTTATTCCAACTTAATGCACCAATATCAATTAATGTTAAAATCCAATAATTAAAACATTAAAATTGTTATTATCTTAAATCTCCTACATGTTTCGACTCTTACTGAGTCATCTTC
>Ga0136643_10003212_pt1 | contig 21858 bp, 14 predicted proteins | sample TergutLab28metaG_FD_96883 | JGI IMG/M metagenome (GOLD analysis project Ga0136643, IMG submission 96883) | Labiotermes labralis P1 segment gut microbial communities from Petit-Saut dam, French Guiana - Lab288 P1 (version 3) (version 3) | ecosystem: Host-associated > Arthropoda: Insects >...
CTTCCAACAATGGCGGCACCGCTGGGAGAAGTGTGTGGAGTCCCAAGGGAACAACTTTGAGGGTGATTAGGTGTCCAACGCTCCAAGTAAGCCAGTTTCTTTTTCCCGGCCAAAGGTCGGATACTTTTCTAACAGACCTCGTACACCTTTACTCTCCCCATACATGCTACATGCCCTGCCCATCTCATTCTTCTCAATTTGATCACTCAAATAATGTTTGGTGGGGAGTACAGATCATTAAGCTCCTCCTTATGTAGTTTTCTCCTCTCCCTTTTTACCTTGCCCCTGTTAGGCCCAAATATCTCCTCAGTGCCCTATTTTCAAACACCCTCAGCCTACGTTCCTCCCTCAGTGTGATCCACCAAGTTTCACACCCACACAAAACAACAGGCAAAATTATAGTTCTATATATTTTAATCTTTAAGTTTTTGGATAGCAAACGAAGACAAAAGATTCTGCACCAAAAGATAGCAAGCATTCTCTGACTTCAATCTGCATTTAATTTCTTCATGAATAGTGTTTTTATTTGTTAAAGTTGTTTCCAAATATATGAACTTGTTCTTCCCTTTCAAAGGAACTATTATCAGTCTTTATATTGTGACTTCATCCTGCATTCTGATATCAAGATGTGACCATGAACTTAGTTGTATTGGCATTTACTGCTAGTCCAATCCTCTTACTAGCAACTACTAAAGTTTGCGTTTTTCTTAATAGTATGTGTGCTTCTGCCTAATATATAAACTTCACCAGCATAAACCAAAAGTTGATGTGTACCATTTAATTTCAAGCCATCATCAGTGTGGATTCCAAATAGAATTAATAAGTTTTTGGATCTCAGAGCAAATTGTTCTTCCTCCTGCTTTAATCATTTCTGCTGGGATTTGATCAATACCTGGTGGTTTGTGTCTTATTAGCTTTTCAGAAGTCATCTCAACCTGAAAGGCACTCGGCTCAGGCACAAGTGGCTCTGCTGAGTGTTTTTCTGCCTGCCTAACTTCATTAACCCCATGTACCTTCAACAGCTGAGAGATATGGTTCCTGCATCTAGCCAAAATACTGTGGGACACTGTAACCAAAGCACCCTTCTCATACTTTACTATATTATTTCTAGGCTGGTAACTCCTCTCAAAATCATTAATGCTCATATTTTCTGATATTTTTTATCTTAATGTTAGTTTCCAATTCATCAAATTTAGCTTTCAGATATTCCTTCTTTTTGTTCCTGAAATGTCTACTAGCTTCACATCTTGCATTGTTTAGATTATTTATCTACATTGCTCGTGTTTGGGTCGTGTAACCACAACATTTTAGCCTGCTTCCTTTGACCTCACAATCATGAAAATTCTACATTAAACCACGGTGTATTCTCCTTTATTTCATACAGACATAGACTCTCTTTAGCTGAGGTTTTGATGTTTCGTTTAATGTTTTCACAAGCCCTGTTGATGTCCTCACTATCATTTAAGTTATCCAAAGCTGTACACCTGTTTAAGATCTTGAAATGATACTGTCTTCTAACTTCAAGCTCACTTAGCTTCCTGAGCTTAAATCTCTCCACGTCAAACTTCTGTGCTGCTTGTTTACTTAGTATCTTTCCCTAACTTTCACAACCACCAGATAGTGATCAGTATCACAGTCAACTCCCCTGAAAGATCATACAACGAGTATACCTGAATGCCATCCCTTAACTTCCAATATATGGTCAGTCTGGTTATGAGTCTTCCTATCAGGAGATTAGCTCTGGTATGTGAACTGAATTGTATTGGTCTTGGAAGTTTGTGCACTGTTGCTGTGGAAAACTGAATTATATGTAAAATCAACTGGTTTAATAACGGTGTTACTTTGGGTGATCACATACCATAGTGATTATATATGTCAGGGAATGAGTTAGTAGATGTTTTTAGAGTTATGCTGGTAAGAAATATGCCTCCACTTCCGTGCAGGGGGCAGGGGGGTAGTTTGTGCAGGATGGAGCAGTTTGACCAGGGGTGAGTAGAAATTTATTTGCCTAAAAAGAGGCAAAGTAATAAATTCTTGACAACCTGCATAACTGGGTCATATTAGTGACAGCACCGGGTGGAACTGGGGGCAAAGTAACACCACAGAATTGATGCCACTGGTAGTGCAGGACGAATAGATCAATGCATGTAGTGTCAGCAGGATCTAATAACTACATCTGATCGGGTCCAAGTCCTTTGACTTCCCATCGACCCTAAAGTTGACAACTGTATTGTGAGCCCAAACAAAACATCTTCAACATGCAACAGCACTAAATCCTGAAAGCTGAAGTTAGGTTGGGTCAGAAAATCAAGGCAACAAAATATATACAATCATTGTCTGCAGCTGCAGTTACATTACATGTGGAAAATTTCAGATGATTTTAGCTTAAGCTGTGTGAGTGAAAACATCCCACTGTATGTAGCATTATGTTACCTGACTTAGGGAATTCTCACAAAGAACAGCATTCCCCTATCGTCTGGCCCAATGCTGCCATGGTTGCCACATTTATCATCAGATGAATTTTTATGGTCCCAAAACTAAAGACAGACGTAAAAGAAAGGTATTTCTGAAGCTCCAGAGATCATACAAAATAAGCTGCTGGAATCAATTACCATCCTGGGAGACAAGTGCCAGAGGTACAACAAACCAGAAACCATACAAGTCAAATTACATAAGGAAGTTTTTTTTGGTTGTGGGAGGGGAGGGGGTAGGCATTATATGGAAGTGCATTTTCAAGATACTGAGGCGACTGCTTTAATTCTGTGGTTTCATTAATATGCATTGCCACATGCAGTCAAAATGAGGTTCTTAAGTATTTTGAACCTGCCGTGCATCTTCAAGGTTGTTTGTTTTTATCAGGCGGATAGAGCAATATTTGGCGAAACAGAGGATGCAAGAGCAGAAGCGCATGAGGGAGCTGCAAGAGAGAGAAGAGCAGAAGGCACTTTTTACAGAGAAGATTGCTCGTCAGATGTATGAAGCTGAGGTAGGTGTTTCTTACTGCAACATTATTATACATTTTTGTTTATCTATAATTGAACAGGTTCAGAATTTTTAAATTCTCTTTGTATAGTTAAAGAGCTTGTTCTGTTCTTTGAAAGTGAGAAAAAACTTATTGAATTTCATTGCACTGAAGTAAAATTAACATGTCTATTTTAGGAACTGTGGCCTAGCAAGGGTAAATCTTCTTTACTGAAATTCTTTGACTTCTGTCCACCATGAATGGGAAAATGGAGAGTAAAATTACAGTGATATTATATTTTGTGGCATTGGGTGTGTGGAGGAACAAGGAATATGAAACCCTTGTATTCCAGAGTCAGCTGTACTAAATGTAATTTAAATAAAAGTGTGGAAACCTAATGCAAATGCTTGGGTTCTACTTAGATGCCACTCTCAAAAATGCTGTGCAGGTTATGCCTTCATTATGAACAGACTACCTTTCAAATTCTGTGTTCGCCCACATTTCGTTTTCTTCACAGCAGAACTCATTCCTTTTTGTTGCACTACTCACTACTGGTAACTGGCTAGTAAGGAAATACTTTGTCCTTACAGATTTACTGATAACCCCAAATGATGCCCTGTGTGCCCACAATCCAGAATCCACTTCACACTTTATAGGTACTGTAAGGGACATAGTGTAACTGTCTGTTAAATTTCTAGGCACATAAGAGCTGTGGGGAATGAGATGGCTAATACTATCGCCTATGATGTCAGAGACAGTGGAACTCCTATGCAAGTGGCACTCAGACAATAATTTTCAACATCTCTAGACTACCATGGCAACTTACCATTCTTCCATCTGAGCTGTCTGCAAGGAAGAAGTGTTAATCATTTGCCTCTGCATCCAATATACACAAATGATACATGGATATGTGTTGACAGCCTCCCTACAACCACTCTCTTGGCACTGTGACATCTAACTCTCTCCAAAACGTTCTAGTTAATTCTTCAGTGCATATATGCAATGGCGTTATTTTTTGTCTTTCCACATAATTGTCTACCATTTGAGGTGGTGATAATAGCATTCTTTTGAGAGTCATAAACTTCCTACTTGCCACTGGAATAGGAGTTCCATTGTACAAAGCTTTTATGTGCTATACCACCACCACCACTTAACACAAGATTTTATGTGCCATTCCACTACCACCACTATCACGCCTGAACACAAAGTTTTATATGGTTTACCATCACCATCACTACTTAACACAAGAGTTTTATATTTCTACTAGTTGGTTTTTTCCCTTTTAATGGAAATTTACTGATAATGTTAATAATTTTACAGACCAGAAAAAGAGAGGAGGAGGAAGTCATGCAGCAGTTGACTGAAGAGGAGCAAAAGGAAGAAATGGAGAGACAACAACAGACAGAATTAGAAAGGAAATTCCGAAGGCGCATTGAAGCCCGACAGGCTCATCGTGACCAGATGGCAGACAGGATGAAAAGGTTACAGCAGGAAGCTCAAGATGAAGCCAGATATAAACAACGGGTAAATATGTATGAGGACATAGGCAGTACCTTGCATGATCTGGTCAAGAGTTGTTATTATTTTCTGCATCCTCTTACGTATTTAAATGGTTTACAAAGTCACTGAGATCACGTGTGATTTGAGGTTCTTGTGGCTTGGACCTTAAAAAATTTTAGTTTTGGGGATGACATCTTAAAGTCAAGTACAAATATACTGATGTTTCAGAGGAACATTCTGCCTCCATCATGAAGGTAGGTGATGGATACTGCAGTTTCCTCTGAAACATTACAAATTTGTCCCAGACTTTATGATGTTATGCCCAGAAAGTGATAATTCCCACAAGACCAGTCATTTAGTAAAAATAGTTTACAAATATTTAAAGCAATTGCTTTCCATAACAATAACATGGACATTGCGAGATTAGAAGTTCTACGGGTGGTGACTATGAAGATGTTCTTGTGGGTTGTGATGTGACACCTTATATTCTGGTATAAATTTACTGTTGTTTCAAAGGCATATATAGGGTCAGCCCTAATGGTGGAGGTAGTGTGTTCCTCTGAAGCATTTGTATATTAATAAAAGTCTACATGGCAGTGCATATCAGAAGACACAGCTGAATTTTATGTGTTTATGTACGTTCTTTTTGTTTTTGTTTTCTGTTGGTTCGCCCCCACAGTTTAATTGTCAATATTTATTTTTAAAGTTATTGAAGGAATATGCAGAAAGTGAGCGTTTGGAACAGCTGACAGCAGAGAAACGCCGCCTAAAAATTCTGGAGTACCGTCAAACAGTGAATGATATGTTAGAGGAACGTCGGCAACACCGAGCAGAGGAATTGCAGTACTTGATGGGTCTGCATGACCTTGAAGTGGAAGAAGAGAAAGCCAGGTACCAAACTATACTGTATTTATATGAATAAAAAATAACCTCTTTTTTTTTTATCTGAAGCTTAAATGTAAATCTGAATTTATTCACTGAACAGTGGATTTTTATTTGTGCATTTGCTGCATGTGTGTAGAGTAATTTTGTGTCTGAACAGCTAATTGCTTTATGCTTAATAATACACCACTGTCACTTTTAAAGTTGCATTACAGTATAGTTATGATACAGTGCATATTGCCTGCAACTTAATTATAATGAAACATATCATTGGAACCGGTAAATTGTGTAATACCTTGATGATAATGGTTACATTCAATATAACAACACATCAGAAGCTAAAATGATATTTGCAAGGTGACAGCTTACTCAACACAGTAGCCAAAGTATGAGAAGAAAAGTTGCTGATCACAAAAACGTTGATGCAAAATGTGGGTAATTCAAGTGAAGTGACATATTTTTTGGGAATTTGATTCATTGATGTGGCAGCAAAATGAATTGGAGTGAAAAACACAGTACAAATTACAGGTAAATATTGAAGGCTTTTGTTAGTGATTACAGTTGTATGGATAAAGTTTAAATTTAGTGCGTGAGTGTTATAAATGTGTATTTATTGTAATTAATGACTTTGTAATCTTCACTGAGACATAATTGTAAATAATCATGTATGAGTATATTGCCATTGCATGCAACAAATTGGGTTAACTTCTTGGTTTGAGTTTGAAGTTTCTGACGCACTTTTTCTTAACTGGTTTGTGTGGACAGCTTCTGGGTGACTGTCATGAAATGAAAATATTTTCCAATTCATCATAAACTAATTCACATACAAAGGTAAATTCTAACCACACTAAACATATCCATATCCAGATATCAGCACTCACAGAATAAAAACAGTACATTAGAGGAAAACATTGCTCACTACTTTGTGACCTACTTTAGACTTTCACTTTTATACAGTCCAATGAAAGGGGTGTGTACATGTTATTGCCCAAAAGTGCAGTGCTGTGATAAATGTGCAGTGGTATGATTTTGCAGCTTTTGGTAATGAAAAGTATATTTTTCCCAACTTCAAAATAATGCTAACTTGAAAATGGGATACTACATATTCCCATAAATGCTTCTATTCACTCAAGGCTTCAATAGTAGAACATGGAATTTTGTATCAAGATATAAACTTAAAGAGTGAACTTTTATATTTGGTTGATTTCTGTGAAATTTTTCAGAACAATCAAACAGTTAAGTGCTGCAGCACTGCATATATACTAGATCAGATACACTCGTGCAACACATGATTTGTCCACCAGTTATAGAGAAAGGGTGAAAAGCAGAAGGCATGTATTAAATATGACATTTGTTAAACAAAACTACATTTTTTTCTTTCTTTTTTCAGGAAACGTATGATTGAGGAAGAACGCTTACGCATTTTGAAGGAACATGCAAGCAATCTTATTGACTATTTACCACGTGGTGTTCTTCGTGAAGATGATCTCCCTCACCTGGGCTCTGAATTTGCTAAAAGATATGGTGAGACAGATGGAAAACAGTGATTTCCATCACTTGAACTCCGAGTTTCTTAAAATACATAGTCTGAGAGATGAAAAACAGTGATCTCTCTCACCTGGGTTGTAAGTTTTATAAAACACATGATTAAAAAATGAAAAACAGTCATGTCCCTCACTTGGGCTCTGAGTGCCTTAAAAGACATGGTCAGACAGATGAAAAACAGTGATGCCCCTCACCTTGCCTCTGAGTTTCATAAAAGACTTGGTCAGACAGATAAAAAACGCTGATTTCCCTCACCTTTTGTCTCAGTTCTTAAAAGACATGGTTAGACATTAAAAACAGCAATATCTTTCACCTAGTCTGTGAGTTTTTTCAAAGACATGGTTAGACAGTAAAAAAATAGGCATCACCCTCCCTTGGGATATGAGTTTCTTAATAGATATGGCCAGAGGGATGAAAACATTGATCTCATTCACCCAAGCTTTGAGGTTCTTATGCAGTTAGAAAGGTGAAAAAAAGTGATCTCTCTGACTTGGTCTGTGAGTTTCTTAAAAAACATGGTCAGACAGGTGAATAACAGTGTACACTTACTGACTGAAGGTTGCAAATGTGTGTGTTTTGTACATTAATGATATTATGTATGTGAAATGGCAGTATTGCATCTTTACACAATCAGTATCCGAAGTATTTGATACTCCTGCACCACCACAACTGTAATAATGATGACAACAACCACAACAGTAATGAGAAAATTTTTTTTAAATATCTGCAGTTTTGCAATAAAAATTCTTTCACTTTTGCACTTTCTAGCACTATGGTCCCCAAATTACCTTGACACCTGATACAGTTCTGGTCCATTTTGTTGTGCCTTTCATTCTTGTATGTTGTCTTTTCACACCCTGAGCCTTTAAATCTTCAACTTTTTTCACCCACATTTTCCTCAGAATGCCTCCTCTGTGTGTTCCTCCTTCCAAAAATTTGGTAACAATTTTGGTGTCCATCCCCATGACTGTCCCAGCAAGCTAATCTTCTGGATCTGATCTCTGCAGTGAAATCTACTTGACAATAGAATATCTTCATGTTGCTGTCCATATTTGTTTGCTTGCCTGTGTTTTGTTGAAAGTTTATTCACAGTATTTCCCTTTCCTATGTAGCTATCAGTGTTTCCTCTTTCCCACTCAGACACCATGTTCCTGCAGCATACAAAACTATAAGTCTGATAACATTCTGATATGTTGGGTGTTCAGAAAGTAAGTTGCAAGTTGGTTTCAAATTTGAAAATCATAGAATGAATGTTGCATAACATTTTAAAAAGGAGGAAGTTGTTCTCAAAAAGTGTCTGAAGAGAAGAAAGGTACTTGCATGGAGAATATGTCTGTATTTGATTTTCAGATGAAAGGTTTATAAATTGTTTTTGGTTTAACAGGAAACACTTTGATTACACTGTTAAATGTAATTTTTATCACATGAAAACTGTTTCATGTTTCTTACGTATTTTTCCACACTGAATTCAAATACGTTATTAGAATTGCTCTATCACCCACAGTTTTTATGTGACAGAATTTTTTAAAATGCAATTTTAGTGGATTTAGTTTTTTTTTGTCACACTACCAGTATGTTCTTAAATATGGATGAGGCAGACATAGAGTGGCCATGAAAACTTAATCATAACAAAGATAGTAAGCATGTGAACCCCACACAGACAGCCAGACTATGCAACCTCAGACATGTACTAACACATTTGGACATGAGACTAACAGTAAGGTCTGCTTGAGGAAAACTGCACTGCTAGTTGTGTGCAAGACTATGTTGTGATAAGTTGCAAGTGTTGTGTGTTCTTTCTAGTGAAGTGTTTTGTATAAAAGGATTGTGTTTATTATATTTTCATCATACCAAAAAGTGTTTCAGTCATCCTGACACCTCCTATTACGTGTGTATGGTGAATTGACCTTCAAACCTCGGTGGCGAAATTTTACCCTCCTTATTAAGAAATTTTATGAGCTTTATTTTGGTTGTGTTCCTCATATTTGTTGTGTAACATGTGTGAGGCTTCTTACAGGATGGATAAATGTCTCACGTCAAACACTGTTTGCCATTCCCATGGTTTGAAGGGAACCAAAAGACCACTCATCTCACTGTTACATTAGTTTAACAAACAAAACAGGGATCACCTCCACATCCAAACACACAGTGAAACATGCAGATTTTCCATTTGCAGTGACGTTTGTTCCACACAGTGAAAATGGAAAATCTGACTTTTGGTGATGACACATCTGATTCTGATGATGATCATGGATGGCAAGAAGGGAACAATGTTGATTGCGATCCGACATTTGAAACAAGTCGTCCCTCACCTAACCCAATTTATTAACACAAGGAGATCTTAACGATTTTGTCCGTTATTTGAATCTCTCTATAAAATAGCTGAACGCTTTGATTCCAGACTAAAAGGTTGTAATCATCTCCAACAAAGTACTGAAATATGTTTATTTTGCTTTCGCCAAAATAATTTCAAAGAATTTTTCTCTCAAGAAAATGATTTGGTATCGTATAATGATGATTGCTGTCCTATAGAGGCTGCTGGACACAAACACATTCCAACTGAGAGGCATTTGTTAATTGACTCTTCAAAAGTTAGGTTAAAAGCTGTGCTTCTACATAATGGGAATAAATTCCCATCTGTTCCCGTAGACCATGTTACTAACATTAAAGAGTCCTGTGAAAATATGAAACTACTTTTGGAAAAGATCCATTATGAAAAATATAATTTGAAAATGTGTGGATATTTAAAGGCTGTTGCTTTCTGTGTGAGTGGGATAGTGGGGACAGAAAACATTGTTACATCCAAAAACAGTGGCCTAAATGAGAATTGCTAATTACAGAACAAAAATGTAGTAAACACTCCATTTATCAACCCTGAAAAAGTTTATGTACCTCCATTGCTTATCATAAAAAATTTCATAAAGGCAGTGGATCAATATAGCACTGGATTTATGTATGTGAAAAATAAGTTTCCCAGAACAAGTGATGCTAAAATCAAAGAAGGGGTATTTGTTGGACCTCAAATAAGGGAGTTAATACAGGATGGTAAGATTTGAAGACCAGCTAAGTGAAATGGTAAGAGCAGCATGGGAATCATTAAAAAAATGTCACTTCTAATTTTCTGGGAAATCATAAGGTAGACAACTATTGTGATATGGTGGCTGATCTTGTACAATCCTACGTAGCTGTTGGGGTGTAATATGTCTTTAAAGGTGCATTTCTTAGAATCTCACTTAGACTTCTTCCCAGTAAACAATGGGGCAGTAAGCAATGAGCATGGAGAGTTATCTCACCAGGATATGTCAAACATGGAAAAGCAGTACCAAGGCAAATGGGGTCCCAGTATGCTGGCTGATTATTGCTAGACACTTAGAAGAGACGTTCCACAGGCAAGATATAGCAGAGAGTCATTCACTTTTACTTTTTGTACTCTATATTATGTAACTTAAATATAAGTTTTCTTCAAACTTCAACAGTGTGTCACTTAAAAACCATGCCTGATAGAAAAATTACTAACAACATATTTGAATTCAATGCAAAAAATGCTATTCGGGTCACCTACTGTAGTTTTTGTGACAAAAATAAAAATTATTTTGTTATCCAGTGTTTTATGCATAATCTAATCATTAGTAATGTGCTGAATGAAGAGTCTGATGCCAAGAAACACGTTCGAAGTAAAGAAAAGCTAGCGTTTGCAGAATTCAGGGTCCTTTATCTCAGGCCTGTCAAACACAGAACAGGTCGCAAGCCAAATATGAAAACCAGCTTCATACCTTTTGCCGTAACATATGTCACACTCAATCATTGTTCTTCACTTATAAATTTTTCAATGTAGAAAAGGCAAGGGTAGAAAACATTCCTTGTATTTACATTTGTGGGGTTTCTTGGGTGTATTTTTCAATTAAAATAACAAGGTCTTTTCTTTAGAAAGTTATTCAAATACCGACAGAACAAATAACTTTTCTCATGAACACATTCTTTAATTTCTTGGACTGCAAATTTACAGTCACTTGAAAATGCTAAAATTGAACATTTTTACAATAAGTGATTTAAAACGGTGAGTCAGAAAATTTGCAGCAAAACTGTAGTTATGTTAATTTTACATTAAATAAGAATAAATAAAATTAATATTTGGCTCAGATTCCCCATGGCCATAATGTCCCTTTTGTGATGATACTTGACGGTAGCGATTTCACCAAAATTTCAGCAGCAGGTATTTGAGTGGAACTTGTCCTTAAAACTGAAACCAAATGTGCTCCCTGAATGTTTTATTTTGATTAGAATGATTCGTTTTCGTGTTTGAAAACAATTGCTCACAGTGCTTCCAAATAACGCCAAAGTAGTCGCTGCGCTCGCAGAGAGAACATAATAACGTATTTTGTGCAGATACTGATAACACTTCGGCACTTCTAATTCTCTGTGTTTAGCTTGTGCAATAGAGTCGTTCTGAAGTCCACTATGTTCATTGTGAATGTTGTGTTCTGCTGTAACTGTCTCTGTGAATGGGCATGTAAACAGTGTAAAGTGAGCATGACAGGAATCGAAACCACAGAATCTTCTTTAAAATTCAGTACATAAAGCATAAAACTTATCCAGTAATTGATGAAACTGTGCGCGCTGTGTTTCATACAGAGATCTACATTAGTCCGGCTAAATAAAATTTCCGCTGCTTCGCCCAGAGACGTAAATTCTTAAATATGAAAACGCGAGCAGGCCACATTATCCAGCTCTGCCGGACCCGATTGTCAGGCCTGCTAGAGCTGATAAATATAGTTTGTCACTTCACAGACCATTTCGCGTGACGGCATGCATTGCAGCGCTGGCCTATATACCAATTTTCCATGAGTCGGGGTTCACCTGTTTTAGTTAAATGTATGGCAGTTTATATCGGGCTTTTGAGCACCATATTAACAGTAGCTTTCCGTAATGGTTTCTTTGGTTTCACAAACACTCGTCACATCTAACATAATGGACTCTGCACGTTCATGTTTTCCTGGTGACACTGAAGAAAACGTCCTGAATGCTTTTTAGGAGCTTTCTAAAAATTTCGAAGAGCGACTGTTACCTTCGTCATGTCTGTCTGTCTGTCCGCATGGAACAACTCGGCTGCCACTGGACGGAGGTTCATGATATTTGATATTTGAGGATGTTTCGAAAATCTGCCGAGAAAATTTAAGTTTGATGAAAATCTGACGAGAATAACGGGTACTTTGTATGCAGACCTATGCAAATTTATGTTAACATCTCAATGAATTTTCCTAGGATGAGAAATGTTTCAGACTAAACTTGTAGAGAAAATCAAAGCAGGCATTTTATGTTTAGTCATTTGTCTCCGAAAATCGTACCATTTATGAGATAACGTGGAAAGATATGGTAGAGCCAGACAGGTCACAGGTGGCAATAAAATACGACGCAAAAAAAAAAAAAAGAGATGCGATTTGCACGCTGGATAACTAAGGCAAGAATGCAGACACACACACATTCATGTTTACTACTTTTTGCTCTTTTACGGCAACAAACTTACGCGGACGCGCCTCTGTGTTACGTTATACCTACATTGCCTGTCGTGTTCAGATTGTTCCCATTGCGAGGGTTATTACTATACGAGGGGTGCTGATAAGTCCTTAGCCCGACCTACTTTCCGATGTCGTTGGACGGAATCGATAGTGTCATTGGAAAGAGGGGTCTGTTCATGTGACGAATTGCAAGTCTTTTCTTGTTACAGAAGCTGAAAGAAAGCATGTCAGGTGACGTGCGTGATTTCAACAACATGGAGACGCGAGCTGTCATCAAGTTTTTTTTTTCCTGCAAGGCAAGGCGCGGAAGGAAATTCACGCCATTCTGACAGAAACGTTAGGGGAACATGCACCATCGTATGCCACCGTCAAAAACTGGGTGGCCCAGTTTAAACGTGGTGATTTTTTTTGCCTGTGATGCGCCTCGTCTTGGACGACCCAAAACAGTGACCACCCTTGAGATTACTGATCAAATTCCCAAGCTAATCTTGGAAGACCGCCGGATTTCGGCTAAATCAATAGCTGAGCTACTGGGTATCTCACGTGAGCGAATTGGGTCCATCATTCGTGAAGATTTGGACATGCGGAAGTTCTCCGCTAAGTGGGTCCCATAATGCCTGAACGCGGATCAAAAACGTCAACGGTGCCAGTCTTCTGAGCAACTTTTGGAATTTTTTCGGCGCGACCAAAATGATTTCCTGTTTCGTTTGGTGACCATGGACGAAACCTGGTTATATCACTATGACCCGGAGACAAAGCAACAGTCACTGGAGTGGCGGCATAGCGGCTCACCCCGCCCCAAAAATTCCGAGTGCAAAAATCCGCTGGAAAAGTTCTCGCCTCGATCTTTTGGGAGAATTACTCGTCTCTACTGATGCAATTGAAGGACATTTTTAAGGAAAAAAGCCCACGCAGTGGGAAGGTCACCAAGGGGGGCTTGTTCTTGCACGACATTGCCCCGGCTCACCGGGCACTTGCAACCCACAAGAAACTGGCGTACCTGAGCTTCCATTGTCTTGATCGCACACCCTATTCTCCGGATCTGGCCCCGTCGGACTACGACCTGTTCCCTAGACTGAAGAAACAATTGAAAGGTCGCCATTTTTCGTCTGACGCAGAGGTCATTGCTGCCTCGGAGACCTGGTTGGAAGGACAACCTTCTGATTTTTTTTATTTTGGGTGGCTTGCAAAAGTTAGAACAACGGGCTAAGAAGTGTATTGAGCTTCGTGGAGATTATGTTGAATAAATCCCGAGTTTGGTCGCTGTAGCTTGTTTCCTTCCTGGTCGGGCTAAGGACTTACCAGCACCCCCTCGTAGAGCCCCACAAATAAGGATTACAGGGGTTCAGATTTGAAGAGGCTATAAACGCCTACTTCCTATTCTGTCATCCAAAACACTCTGAAACAATCCATAGACTTGTAATCAGATGTGCCAATATGCACAACCTATTGTTGTGAATTTACTTGCTGTCTCAAAAACATCGGCCCAGTAGCCTATTCTTAGCTGCACTAGTAGCACATCGACACACCTTTATTAACTTCATGTAAGGTATCTTCGTGTGGATTAATGGGGTGGGGTTTCTGCAGATCAGTGCCTATTCAGTGTGCTCAGTCGGATGAAAACAAGTTTCGCTGCTAAACAGAACGGCCGTGGTGTCTTTCTCTATGACAAAATTGATGACTTTCAACGACTGTACAGATATTTATATAAATAATATCTCTGCAATGGCGCGGCATTAGCCAGCTCGCCGAGTCAGCCAAGTTCTGTGCGATCAGCTGACCGACAGGAAGTGATAAACAATATTTGCCAGATAAAGTAAGGGACTTGAAGTAACCAGAAAGATTCCTGCCGAACAGTTCAGTAGAGTGCTGAGCAGACGAAATAACGTGCCTCGAACACAAACCTACGCAGGCGGACACAGTTCTGTACTGTTAAACTAATTGTTTGTGGTGACCCAATTAAAACTAGTACTTCATGAGCCCTGTGACAAGAATTCAGCACCAGTGCCGAATTTGGTCATTGAAGAGTACCCAGAGCGTGGCAGGAAATGATGCAGTGGTCCACTGGAAGTGGCAGCTTATAAATCCTTAAGGCCCTTTGGAAAAGGAAAATGATGGGTCTGGTCCATCTATACAGGTGGGTCAGAGGCCAACTAACACGACTTGTCCATTATATATATGTGTGTGTGTTTAATCCGCTATTATAAAAGTAGAGCTGCCCCTATACACGCCATGAAGGGATATGGCGGGAGTAGAGGTATAGTTCCACCCCTTCTTAACCTCGGCACTAGTTGACGGTCAGGCTCACGCCGGGGCCGCTTCACCACCAGGTAAAGGACGTTGTCCCTGTATTATTATTATTATATCTAAATATCTGCGCAGTTTGTGCAGTGCGGGTATACTTATTATCATTACAGTCCGAATAATTTTCTTGCGGTGGAAAGAAATGATGTATGTAGGCTAAAAAAAAAAAAGAGTTGCCCAGAATATTATTTCGCGAAATATATATATATATATATATATATATATATATATATATATATCCGACAGTCTGTCGTCACGTTCTGCATTTCGCGAACTAATATATATATATATAAGTATGTATGTTATATAGACCTCAACCTTAACAAATAAAAATTCTATTCAGGAAGAAATTGAGAGCAGATTGAAGTTAGGGAATGCTTTCTATCATTCCATGCAGATACTTTTGTCTTCCAGATTGCTATCCAAAAGTTTAGATTAAAATGTACAGAACTATAATTTTGCCTGCTGTTTTGTATGGGTGTGAAACTTAGTCACTGACATTGAGGGAGGAACGTAGGCTGAGGGTGTTTAAGAATAGGGTGCTGAGGAGAATATTTGGGACTAAGAGGGACGAGGTAACAGGACAATGGAGAAAATTACGTAATGAGGAGCTTAATGATCTGTACTCAACCAGTATTGTTCGGGTGATTAAATCGAGGAGATGACCGGGGCATGTAGCACGTATGGGGGAGAGTAAAGGTGTTTACAGGGTATTGGTGGGGAAACCTGAGGGAAAGAGACCACTTGGAAGACCCAGGCGTAAATGGGAGAGTAATATTAAGATGGATCTTCAGGAAGTGGAATGCGCGGACATGGACTGGATCGATGTGGCTCAGGATATGGACGGTGGTGGGGACTTGTGAATGCGGTAATGAACCTTTGGATTCCATAAAATGCAGAGAATTTCTTGGCTAGCTGAGAACCTGTTAGCATCTCAAGAAGGACTCTGCTCCACGGAGTAAGCAAGTAAGTAATGTTATATAGGCATATCCTATAGACCAAACACACAGAACAAGCAAAATTAATGATTCTTGTCTTCTTGGCTGTTACGCTGTGTCGATTCCCACGTCTCGAATTAAGGCAGGGTCTTAATTTTCAAGGGTTGAGTAGCTCTGGGAGTTGCGAACCATTGAAGGTGAATAAGGCACCATATTCCTCCAAAACGTCGGGTCTGTTAACCCTGCTTCATAGTTTAACACCCTAAAAGACCAGAATCCTCAATATCAACGCTGTGGAGACCTCAAAACTCGCACTGCTAAATGAAGTTTCTAACATTAGTTATTTTCTTGCCTGAACTATTACCTAGCTGTAACCATATTTTAAGATTTCCTTTCCTCAGACAGAGAAAGAAACGGCTACGTTTAAGGGAAGGTATTGGAAACCCACAGTGCAGTCCCTCGACGAAGTGCAAAAAATCTTTCGCTTAGTTGAGGCCTGACTTCGCGACAAGGACCATCGAATTCAACGTATTAGTGTGTTACAGAACATCTGCACACTCCTAGAGAATTGCCGGTACATTACTTAACAAGCATATATGGAATAGTTCGAACTTCTAAACAGAAAGTTTGAGTTCATAGAGAATGAGACAGCTGCTTCTATAAATATTACCAATGCACCCACCAATCCACTTTCTTAATACATCACGAAGTAGTTTAAGTGCCTTTAACAATAAATATACAATCTACGATTTTGTTGATCGTAAACGCTTTAGTCTACCTTACTTCAGTCGATAACAACGAATTTTGTGGCTTAAATTCTTCATCCAACGAACTGGTCAAAAGTGAGAAACATGTTACATATACTAAAATGACATTAAATTTTCTGTAAACTGTTGCACGAAACAGCTAAACTAAATAGTGATTCGGACTACTTATGTGAGGGTACATATCGTGGATTCCTTTCGTTCATGGTGGTCTAGTCGCGTGATCTTGTTAATGCGTTTCCATACAGAAACGAGAAATTTCTTACTCAAGAAGGAACATGTTGCATAGAATTAGTTCGCTCCTGACCATACATTTACGCCTGTTCGTCAAGATCATGCATATATCGTTTCTTTAAGAACAAATATGAACATAACCCTGTGTTGCACTGACGAACGGGCGAGAAAGAGATGTCGCCTTATAGCTGCTGCCCTCAGGCGGAAGTTCTGGGTATTTTAGGGTTACTCTGTCTCCCTTGTTTTCCTCCCTTCAGTCTCCACATTTCCCCCACGTCTTTCTTTTCTCGCGCACACTTCGTCGTGTCCAACGGTCCCTTCCTTCTTTTGTACACTTCTCCCCGTTCGAGCTTCCTTATCCCCTATATCACTACTCTCAATAGTATTGCCAATCCATTTTCGTTTACGTAACACCGTAATCACTGTTCATGACGATAACTTTGTATCTGTTTCTAACTCTGTCATCGTTTGTAGTCAGTATTCATGATTTTCCCCATTTAACTTACTCGTGTGTTTCATTATACTTCGGCAGTGTGTATGTGTGTCACCCAGCAACAAGCAGTTCTAATGAAGGCGGACGAAGGAGTGAACTGAACCCGTAGGTGAAACACAGGCGGCCAATAAGCAAGCTTGAGGGGCCGGACCAATGGGTGAGAGAGAGATAGGCGGGAAGGCGGACAGGCGAGCTCATCAAGCGGGCGGTGAGTTGAGGTAACAAACACGAAATGTCTGGTTGGTGGTAGTGTGGAAGAAGGTTATGTGTTCGGTTTGCCATCGTAATGATAGTGTAAGTAGCTACTTCGCTTTTCTTTGGCAACACGGATGTGAAGTTTGGAACAAGAGGTTATTTTTTTTTGTGTCGTGGCCTTTTAGTAACACTACACTCTTCTAACTCGTCCGTTGTTCGCTGTATAAGTCAGGTAATTTATTTAATTGCTTCAGATTGTCATAAAGTGGTGTTTTGTGTGTTTTGGTGCTTTAGCAGATACAGTACATAAAGGAATAATACGACAAAACTGTCACTGCTACTTTGTGTTACTTTCATATTGAGAAGAGGAAGTGCATGCATACTGTAACAGAATAACGGCGATTTATATAAGCATACAAGTTATTTTTACTTACTGTCATTTTGGGACAAGTTTCTGATTTTATACTCGCCGTTCGCAAAGGGGTGCTATCGAGGAAGAAAGTGAGGAGAAATTTCCAGTTTATAAACTTCTGTTGTGTCAGTGAAGATCTCAGAAGTAACCATCGGTGGTTTATGGCAATTGATGTGTGGTGATACTTGATGGGTTATTGTGGCGAAGAGGAACCAAAAGGAACGTCAGCATTATCATCCCTGTCATCATGGCATCATCCACAGCTGCTGATATTCCAACAACGAGGGGCAGAAGAAAACAGGCGAAACCCCAACGAAAAAACGGTAGGATGAAAGCAACCAAAAATTTTTTCTTATTCTGTACTTTGGTTTATGCATGTGTTGGAATAACGACTGTGTTAGAAAGTGTGTTAAAAGTGTTTTCCTCACAAATATATTGCTTTATTTAATCGTAGGTCCGTTACAGTACTTCTGCTGTGTTATAATGCCGTAACGTTACCCCTTTTCAACATTGGCTTAAAAATACAATTCGTTTATTTCGTTAGGTGCGTCCTTCTTAATGTCTATAAATTCGTGAAATACATTTGTTTTCAGATCTGGATGGCATGTGTATTTTCCTATGGAGGCGGCCATCTTTGTTTGAAGAGGGGATAAGGGGGTGTGTCGTATAATTATATATATATGTATATACATATACATATACATAGCTGTACTCGGTCTTAGAGCCCTATATTGATTAGGGATTATTTACGCGTATCGTAATATGTTTATCACCTGTACAGATGTTAGGCTTTTAAATTTAATTTTCTTCGATATAAGCTCCCGTTTTCTTGTCGGTGTGGTGAGTAGGGCTCGGGTGAAATGAAACTTCACTTCTCGGGGCCTGACTCCGACAGCTCTCCCAGCGATTCCCTGTCCTTCGCCCGTCAACGTTTTAGAAGGTTTGGCGGTGAATATTGACAGTTTTGAAAACATTTTTTTTTCGGTTATTGTACCACATAAAACTTTAGTATTTACACCGCTTGATGTCGTATTGTTTGCAACGCAGTGGTGGATCAGTGCAGCCTGCATTACATTCAGATCCAGTAATTAAACTCTGCAATTAATCACCGGTTGAAACTAACCGACTTTCTTGCACTGGCTTGCACAAAATCGCTGATTTTTTCAGGCACTAAAAACGAACAGTTCCAGCAGCAAATAAGAATTTCGGTTGCGATAGCAATAGTATTATGAAGTGCATAAATAATACTCCTGGCCTGTGAATAAACTGCATCATTAACGCCTCGTAGGGCTCTTAATCATTTTCTTGTCGACGAATGACGTTTGCTGTGCGTAGAATATGGCATTTAACTGAACGATTGCTACAAATTTTTGTATTCTAGTTGCGAAACATGAATTCAGTAATAGATACTTACGTTTCTTATTCATTTTTGGCAGTATGAAATTTTGTCGACGCTTGTAGGCCTAAGAGTTTGAGTTACTGTGGACTCTAATTAAATGAAATACATGCGGTATAAAACTTTACATTTCTGTGATCGCTGATAAAAGGAATGTGTCCCTGAAATCTTTGTAGAGCTATTATGTTCAAAGATGCCGTAAGTGTTACTGCAATTTGTCATGAATGTGGGGTTACATAATTTTCATTAAAACCAAGTACATTTTCAGTCGCATTGATCACTCTTTGAATTCTTTATATTGGTATGTGGTTACACACTTCCATTTGCTGTTTTTTTTAAGTATACTTAACTAATCGTCATGATTTGATATCTGTGTTTATTTGTGCATGGAATACTATTTCCCTTTTTTTGCAAATGAAGGCAATATGTTGCAAATGTTCTGAATCACTGCAGATTTACCCCTCGTTCACAAAAAGAAATGTGGACTTAAAAAGATGTAAAAAGTAGCATTATATGTATTCTGTTTATCAGTAACTGATAAAACGCACCATGTCAGGTATAATATACATATTAGTCTATAATATGATCCTCCAACGTGTTTTGGTTTTTAAAGAACCATCTTCTGGGAGTTTTACAAAAAGGAAAGTTGCCCAATCCTTTTAAAATGTTAGGAAGTAGTATACCGTTAGAGCTAACACGCAGTGCTCTGCAGTGCAGTACATTGTGTTAGCTCAAAGTGTATACTTCTTCTTCACATTCTATACAATTGGACATGCCTTTTCTTTTGCGGCTGTTGAGCTTACAATTAACCCTTATCCTGCTAACGTGGAGAATATGGTGAGCTGCTAATAATGCCAACAAATGGGACTTAATTCGGCGTTTAAAGGGTTAATAATCGAAGAAGTAGACGTTTGCTCACAAAGCGTGTTAAAATGTACATTTATGTATATACTTGTAACTGTAACAGTTTTAACGTTCTGTTATAGTATGTTTACACAGACTGGACAGTCTGTGTAAACATACTGTAACAACCCAATTTAACCAAGATTACATAGGGTCTGTGTACAGTTTCTTAAATATAGAACCTGGCTAATATGGATTGGATATTGCAATAGCATGCTTTTGAGGTATGCAACACGGACGTTATCAGCATCTCTGAACGCAAGTTTATATCCTTTGTTTTACCGCTCCCCATTATGTTGTGATCTCCATGATGACTGTTCTTTAAGACCCGAAACATGTTCGAGTAAATATAGTATAGACTAATAGGTATATTGTACCTGATATGGGGTACTGTGTTGGTTAATTGTAAACATTTGAAATATAACTCACAGAATATGCATCGTTACAAGGTAAACTGTCTTGTTACACTTACCGGTATAATATTCCTCAGTTACTAACGTTCGAAATGGTAATATTTATTTAACCAAGGCAGCATTTGCAAGTGAATGCAACGGACTCATCATAAAACATGACTTCTTTCATACCTTCCTTTTATTGTATGTTTTGTAAATAGAATGCTAGCCATGTTATAGCACAAGCGCAGAAGCTGAAGTCATGGTTCCGGGCGTACATTAACAACGCAGAAAATGAAATCTGCTAGGGTTAGGCCTTCATGTTTTATATTGATAACTCACGTGATCGTTGTCAGAATACATACAAAACACAAATTGCACACTAGGCATCGTGCTTTGTGTGTGTGTGTGTGTGTGTGCAAACGGAGGTTATATATTGGGTTTGTATGTATACGGATTGAGATTAGGATTTGATTATTTCACTATAAATAATGGTTAGGCTTTGGGCGTGTGTCGTTATGGACGGTTAGCCGTCGGTTTTGTGTGCGTATGTTGGCAGCCGGACGTCATTCTGTGTTATCGCTTGCTGTCGATGTTGGCAACGCTGTTCTAACGTTGTTGCTGTTGCGTGTGACTCACGTAGGCACAAACGAAAGCGCGTTCAAACGTTTTGCCTGTTTTCATTGTATGACGCTGCGGTAAGGGAGGGCGCCATAGTTGAACAAACGTAGGCCTGCTAGCGTTTACAAGCATGCTTGCTGCTTCATGATTTGGAAGCATCGTATTAGCATACTGGCTCGTAAATGATGCTTCTGTTACGTAGTGTTTCAAGATACGATGAACTAAGAACTGCGGACGTTGCGGTAGGGAAGTGCAATAGCTTTTGCCGGTATACGTACATTAGTTTCACGCAGGCCTCCTGTTCCTTGGATAATGAAAAATGTGAGGCAGCGATGGACTTGGTGGGGAGCTAGGACAGTAGAGTCAAGGATGCATACAAAGTTTTGGTTGAGATTACTCTTGGGCCAATGAATGAAACTTATTTTGAATCTCATGCAATAGCGTGTATTAATAACGTGGAACATGCATGTTCTGCGTGTGGAATGTTGGGTACTTTGATTTTGCTATTTGCCTGTAATAGTGTAGTCTTCAGCACGATTTCCCAGCCAATTGGGAGTCCTGTAGAACTCCACTGCCATACGGATTTTCTGTAAACGAAAATACCATCAATAATTCCGGTATAGTGACAGTTAGCGCTTTGGAGCATGTAGAAAATACGTTGTCTAGTGGTCAGAGTTTCTGGCTACAGATACAGAGGTCCCGGGTTCGATCCCCGGCGCTACCAGATTTTCTGAGTAGTAGTGGGTCTGTAATGGGGTCCACTCAGCCTCGTGAGGTCAATCGACTAGCCATACACGACAA
>Ga0136643_10003213_pt1 | contig 21852 bp, 19 predicted proteins | sample TergutLab28metaG_FD_96883 | JGI IMG/M metagenome (GOLD analysis project Ga0136643, IMG submission 96883) | Labiotermes labralis P1 segment gut microbial communities from Petit-Saut dam, French Guiana - Lab288 P1 (version 3) (version 3) | ecosystem: Host-associated > Arthropoda: Insects >...
GATGAATTCTTGGAAAGGGTCATCACAGGTGACGAACTGTGGATCTACGATTCCCCAAATGCAAATTGGTGCTGCGGGGGCGGAATTTGGGTGATGTGACGACGATTAAAAGTTAAATGACATCACTGCTGAAGGGTGTAAGAGAAGCGGAATTCCAAGGGTGCTTCCAACAATGGAAACAGAGGTGGGACAAATGTATTGTGTCAAATGGGGAGTATTTTGAAGGGGACCACATTGATGTATCCTAAAATTTGTAAAATAAAGTTCTTATAAACATACTGCATGAACTTCTTGGACAGGTCACATATTCTCAATGAAGCTGTCAGCAAGCACTGACTTAGTTAAAAAACTGACTGAGGACACACCATATAATGCTTAGCAGTACAAACACATCATCATCCAACAATTAACTGTCACACTTTACAGCGTGGGTACTACAAATCTACAGAAGTAAAAAGAAATCGTCTCTCACATTTTACTGAATATATTTCTGCCCTTCAACTTTTGTACCTTAGAAATGTCTCTTGTCTCATCATCCACATGCACAGTAACATCAAAATGTAAAGCAAGGTAACATGTGGAAATGAAAGGTCAACAATTGGCAGGAACAGTACCATATAAAAATTACATTTATAAAGACATAAGTGCAGTTAAAAGTTACTAAGAGTTCTTGCTATTACTCAGCTAGTATTCCTTTTCTGCCCTGTTTCCTACATAAAAACATAGAGATTTATAAATGCAAAAGTGTTATTGTAACTTTTGTTGAATGTGGTTATAACAGTTGATTTCTTGCCCAAAAGGAAGGTTATCAGGGTGATAAAACTGAGGAAATCTGGATGGATGAGGCACGTAGCACATCGAACAGCAATGAAGAACATATGTAAAATGTCAGCTCGAAAACCCAAATTAAAAGTTCATGTTGCAGACCTGGTAGATGATGGACAGACAACATTAAAATTAACTTAAAGAAACAGGTTTTCAAGAAGTTCACTAAATTCATCTCACTCCGCATAAGAGGTTAAGTGGGGTGCTTGTCGAATATTGACTTTTCAGAGGTTCTGTTCTGTGCAGCTTTTCTTAGTGTAAACTTACCTGGGTTTCAGCAAGCTGGTTTACTGCACCATCAGTTGTGTTGGTAGGGAAGTTACGCTCACTATTCTGTTCAACAGTTTCACTGTCACTTGCCAGTACATCTGTACTCCAAGTATCACTCACCAATGAGATGGTCTCATCTCCTGCATAAATACATACAGCACTGTTAGTTGAACAAATTTAAGCAGCTTACATTTTGCAGTGTAGTACTGACACCTATGCTACTATTATTTGAAAATCATATGCACAATTTAACTGCTTATATTTACTTTAAAAAATTATACTGCATGTCATATCCAATGACTCACCATTACAGTACACTCAAGTCTTGCTAAACATACAGATTTCATGAAAATTTTACTGAAATTGAACATACGAAGCCACAGTTACAGCTAAGAAACTAGCATACACCAATACCACTTGGAAGAATACTTGTGTTCAGTGCAGTTCATTAAGGGCTGTGAGTAGTGTCATATGCACATATGTTGCTGGGCCCAAGATGTAAGTGAACATGCAGGTCAGTACTCCAGCAGTTTAGATAACAAATGTGAATTAAGATTACACAATAAAAAATACCTTCCAGCAACTTTTTAATCTCAAATTTTCCAAATTTGTCATCAATATCAGAACGACTTTGTTTGTTAGGAGGTGGTGGTGGCGGTAAGTCCAGAGGCTGACGGGGTTCACCAGTTGAACCTCTAAGAACTCCACCAGGACCTTCTTCACCTTCAGTTATCTGCGAGGAGGGGGTGTCTCGACCTATAAAATAAAGTATCTTTAAAGATGCCAAGTTTTATGCTTGTAAATGTCAAGTATAATAATAATAATAATAATAATAATAATAATAATAATAATAATAATCTACTGCAATTAGATTGTTACCCGGTGGCAGTGATTATTTTACACGCACACAAAACATGAAATTGATTACTACTGAATTTAAGTCGGGAAGGCTACATGAGAAGCATGTAGTGGCAACTTGGGATCTTGGGGAACCATCTCAGCATTTGCTTTTAGACACAGGGAAACCAAGAAAAACCTGTGTTGAGGTGGCTGGTCGCAGGACCTTCTAAATACTGACTTCTAGCCGGCAGTTCGGCATCTAAAGTAAAAAAAAGCAACGCACACATAGTACAACAAATACACATTAGATAACAACACACACATTAAGACAGCAACAACAACAATACACACAGACAACCAACAACAATTACACACAGGACAACTTAACCTAGCAATACACCCGAGACAAATTAGAATACAACATGTACAAATGATTTCTCCTGGCACAATTTACAGATAACTACCTCATGCAAGGTACTGATACAATGTGTTTACAAGAGAATTTGAAAATACCTGAGCCTATCTGCTTTTGGAAGGTACCCATTTAACACAGGCAATTAATTACCTCTGCATAAAATGCCCACTCTGCATATTCCAATGTTTACACTTATGTACTTAAGATCCACTGCACAATTCACGCTTTGTATGTATACTACACTCTTACAGAAGAGGAAACATTTCCAGTTCTCCATTTTTTACCCCAACCTTCCAACATTTATTTGTGTTTTAAACCATTCTCCTTTTTCACTTTTCCAAATAGTCTATTAACATATTCTGCACACACTATTATAAATTATTTCTTATTTCCAACAGCTATGTTCCTTTATCAAACACACCACAAGAAGCACAGTAAAGGGCAAGATAGTTAACATCTGAGCAGATGTATTTCACCCAGTCCAGCATTTTACTTCAATCTCCATACCAAACATTTCTGTTTATTGGTGATAACTTTACAATTGCACCCATTTCTTATTCTTGGACTGAAGTTTTCCAGGCAGTGTTTCATTAGTACAGGTTTTGGTGTATTACATCAATTTTTATAACAGGGTCAGTGCCAAGTGAGCAGTGTAGGTGATGTAAGCAGCAAATTGTATTATTTAGCATGCAGTGTACAATTTTCCCTTTCCAGCACAGATAAACATAAAAAGTGGTCTAACACATTACCAACAATAAATTGATCATAAAAAAAAGAACAGTGTCTCAAACAAAAACAATAATACAAGCCACATGTTCTTTTATTTGCCACAATATCCCCACGTGAAAAATCTTTTGAATAATATAGCAGATAGCAAAACTAATCCATGACACTACACATATTGACTTTTTTACTTGTACTAAAACATTTTTTTGGCTTTATTTTACCTCTGCCTTCACAACTCGATCAACTCTGGGACCCAGTATTCAGTAGCAATAAGTTCCCTGCTGCAGGCAGTAGAGCTTCTAGGACTGGTAGCCAAGCATTCATCTTCATACAGGGTTAAGGTCTAGCAGACAAGGAGATGCACTCCACATGTTGTGTACACCATAATTCCATGGCGCACAGGCAAGAAGGCTACTTGCACTTTAGCCAAAATTATGAGACAGTTCCTCTAAACCAGCTGTATAAACTCCGGCTAATTTTAAAAAGTGTTTACCTGAAATATTTGGTGTTCCTCGTCCTGATACATTGGCTGAAACCATGTCAGAAAGATTGTCATTCTGATCATTTTCCAATTCCAGAGAGGATGCAACACTGTGATTTGATGCTGCTTCTGAGACAGCTTCCAGGTTATCACTAGTGTTACCTATAAAAGAGTGAACAGTAGACAATTAACTAATCATGATCAAAACAAGATGTTCCTCTAAAATAATTATAAATACCTACCAGAAGACACACAACCACACTCCAGACAATAAATTTTAATAACCAACTCCCTGCAACACAGTATTTCTTGCCCTGTTGCATAAAACATTTCCTGCCATTACATAACAACCAAGAAGAAGAATCCAGTCCACACCCTCACATTCTACTTCTATAAGATCTACTGTAATACTATCATACTAGCCACTCTCTGGTGTCTCAAGTGGTCTCTATCGTTCAGGTTTTCTGACTACTATTTTGTATGCATTTCTCACCTCCAAAATGTACTTACTACCTATCCAATCAATATCCTCCTCCTTGATAAAAAATACTAATAGGCTAACTTTAATGTGCAAATTCAGACTGCTGTATTGTCATTATTAATTACATAATAGCTGTTACAACCATCTAAAAACAACTACAGAACTCCACAGACTTCTCAAATGACACCAACATATTCCATCCCTAAGACCATTATCATGAACACACACAAGCTATCTGGACACTTGAAGTTCCTTTTTTAAAACACTTCTAATAATGAAAATCAGTCGCCTCTTAAAATGCATTCCAGCTTTGACTTACCAATAGAACCTTCATCATGTGACAAAGAAAATCGAGTTCGCTTCTCTTGACTTTCGCCCCTTTCAACCACGCTTCTGCCTTCACACCCATCATGTTCTTCCTGGCTCTCAGGCAAGTTCACGTGTACTCGTGCATCCACACATGATGAATGCTCTTCCATGCACAGTATCTGAAAGAGAATACATTCAATTACAATAATACACTTTAAATAAAATAACACACACTTAATAAATAGTCAACAATTTTGTGTATGATTCAACAACACTTCATTTTATACACCCTGAGGCTTGTAGGGTAACAAAATTTAACAAAATATTCCCAGGCTGACAGCCGCATCAAGTGGTTTACATCAACTAACATTTCACAGATGGTCTTCACCAGCAACCTCTAAATCATAGTTTCCATAAAACTAACCTACTGGTGGGAATGACAACACTGCAAGCTTATAGTTACTATAACAACTGTCATGCTTACTTTCTGTTCAGCAATGAGACCCACACTCTCGCCCACATTAGGAGTAAACGGTATCACCAGTACGTCATGAGTCCCATGCTCCCCATTATCGTCATCCCCTCCCACATTATCCTCTATCCCCTCTACAGTTGTAGAGGTGGCAGATGATGAAGAACGTGCAGCCCGGCCTTTTCCAACTTGAAACACACACACGCACACAAAAATAACACAACTTCATTGCAAGTATTTAAAAAGCACATTTTATGCCAACCTCATATATACAATTTTTAATGGGCCTTATCAAGCAAAATTTCATTGCAAGAAATGATTCAAAGTGCAAATAAAGTATGCTCGCCACTTATGTTTATATCACACATTAAAAACACTTAAGAACTCTGTGACATGGTTTCCATTAATCTGTAGAATTCATTCACATTTTCTTTCAGTCTACTCTGAGCATATAAGAAAGTCATGTTTCTTTTTAATCAATTGTCAGTCACAAACTGAATGTCACAGTTTCTGCTACACTGGCAAGAAAATCCACACAACATGGTATGTTCTGGTTGGGGTACTAAAAGAGGCACCTAAAACACTACAGGAGATTTTGGAGTTGAAGGTCTTACAAATGCATCACAGAATGGAATTAAGCATAATTTATCATGCTCACTGAATTACTGGAAAACTACCTGTACTTATACAGTAGACATGAAACATAAATGCACTACCCTTCAGTTGTTGCACATTGTTCTCAATTTTCCATTGTATGGGTCCTTTCAGAGAAGCTGTCTCAGATTAAGGTCCCACACAACATTTCAGAACAAGTTTTTTTTACGGTAAGTCTTAGCCTTTCATCAAATCCACACAGCTGGAGGACCACCTCTTGTCAGCTGTCCAGCAATGCTTATTCAATATATGTGCAATGACCCTTCCATACCTTGAGGCCATCTCCTCAATCTGCAACCTGAAGATATGCCATGTAGTGATGCAGTAAAGAATATATTCTTGGTTGTAAGAAACATCATAGGCAATTTCAAACTGCTCAATGAAAACATTTTGTAAGTCTTCATTGTAGTGAGTTTTTACACTGTGAACATAACATATATTATGGGTAACTTATGAAGTGAGACATTTGAAATTCAGAGGGGTTTTCTTTTTTTATTGTTTCTCCAAGCACGGCAGCTTTACTGCACAGAAGCCTGTATCCACCAGCAATCCCATCACAGTTGCCATGCTCAGAGAAATGACAGAAGATACACCCCACTTATCAAATCTGTAGGGCGCATATTCACAAACCTGTTGCAATCTGAACTTTCATTCAATTTACATATCTCTTCCTCACATTCCAGGCTAGACGCCATACTTGGTGAACAGCTTACCTTTTCCTAACAATCCTGCACCCTTTCGTGGCGTACTAGGAGTTGCTGGCTGTTGTGGCTTCAGGCCACCGCCAGTCACGTGGTCATTAGCTGTGGTGTTTCCAGCAGGAAGCTGCATTAGTAAACTGGTCAGCTGCTTCTTAATATCCTCTGGTCTGTCACTTGCATCAGACAATACTGTCTGCAGGAAAGTTACCTGTTGCCAAGGTTATTATTAAGTATGTTTCGCATATGGTACACATGCTGAAGGAAAGCCTTGGAAGACTCAATGAGCAATGTATAGAGCAAGCAATTTTTATCACCTGTGAAGACATGAAATCTGCATACTGGGTTCTATAAACACCCTGCAGCAAGAAGAGTGAAACAGTCTTCTGGACTACCGTGGTCTTGTACTGTACTTACCAGTTACTGTTAACCCACAATGTCCCTTGAACGATACAAAAATTAGGTTCCCATATTGAAAGCAACGTAGGTCTACTGTGCAAGGAATGACACACAATGTAAACCCCACATCCTCAAATACACTTGCACAAATGACATGAGTAAGTGCAGAAATCATGGAACTATTAACATACTTTGTTCAGATCAGGGACAGGTGGTGGGCTCCTGTAAACGCAGTACAGAACCTTCAGGTTCCATAAAATACAGGGAATTTCTTGACTACCTGAGAACCAGTTAGCTTCTCAAGAAGGACTCTGCTCCATGGAGTGAGTAAGTAAGTAAGGAAGTAATTACAAACATACTTTGTCCAAGCACATAAGTTTAGTAAAGCACATTTAGCAAAACATACCAAGCACTGGATTGGCTGTACATGATGTTAATTAACGACCATGCCACAAAATTAGATCCTTATTGCTGCCAAGATCTCTAATTTCAATCTACACTATTCACAAACTACTCATTTTATGCATTTTATGTGGCTGCTAAGACACCACAGAATTTAGATTATTCATACCAACCAGCAGGTCTGTAGATAACTTCTTTCCAGTAAAGCTTCACACATTAATCTCCACTGTTGACTCCACACCAAATATTCTGACTCATTATAAATGTCCACAGAGTGGGGCTCAGCATGAAGGCACATTACTGAATTCTGCCATCTTAAATTCTGAAGGACTTTTATCAGAAAGGAAAGGAAACAATTTATATTTTATCTACATGAAATAATGTTTCATCCATGCAGAGAATGATACTATACTACAACTCTGTAAGCTGCTCTGAATATCCAAGGGCACAATAACAAAATCCCCTATCAGCTGTTATCCTCTTATACCTCAGTACACACCTGTACATGGCCTGTAGTATGTCAATGTGATCTGTACCATTTCCAATTTCAATCACACCATAAATATTGCTTTTCCTGTTACATCTTGCCTAATACCAAAATGTTTACCCCGAAGCCACATGCCCACAAAACAAAAAGTTTAGGTTCATATAAGTAGGATCCTCATGGTGTAAACTCTAACAACCGGATCATTACTATCAATGTGCAATAACTTGTCACTGGATACTGATCTGTACTATCTTTTTAATATTTGGTATACAAATGCCCAAAAAATCATACATCATATCCATGGAGGCTACAGAAAAAAAATCAAGGATCTTAAGCACCCATAAATATGCACAATAAAAACTGCCTAAAAGCTACAATAAATATTACCAATGAGCTGTAAAAACTTGGTACAACGAGTTGCAACTGGTCATTGGACAAGTGAGGTTCGATCCCTTATAGGGGCAAGTTTTCTCCCCCAGTGCCATCACGTTCAGGCTGGTTCTCAGGTCCACCCAGCTTACTACCTAATGGTTACTGCATATAATTAACCACTTACCTCCATCTAATGCCTAGATTTAGATGCTTCAGCAGCACAACAGCATTGTACCCTTTTATAGCTTACCAAATTATGCAGTTCAGCCTCAGTAAATAACGCTGCAGTTCGTGATAACCCCTGCAGTTTTGAACTCATGGCAATCACAGGTCCATCTTCCAGTCCATCTGCTGATCCATCCAGAATTTCATCCAATAAGGAGGATACACAGTCCTAAACATGAAGAAGTTTGTCAGCAACACATACATCTTATATACCAAAAGATTACAGCAGAATTAGCAACCCTTCACAGCATATTTCTTTAAATCCCTTTACTCCACCTACATACCATTCAATCACAAGCTATATTTGCAAGGAAATAACATTTAATTTCCCCCCCCCCCCAAAATAGAGAAATTTAAGACATGGAGATACTTCATGATTTGTGTAATCTTATGGATACACTAAATATTAAGTAGCACTTACACTAATCTTAATGAGACTTTCAACGTCAAAAAGTCTTCAGCATCACTGCCTAACATCTAGTCACCATGTTCAACTTGCAGTTTCCACTTCTTGGCACCACTTTTTCTAGGTGCAACTGGACAGTACAAATTTCTGTAACTTCACCAGTGAAATACCAAATTATCAGACAGCTAGATCCATGAGTCAAACACCCATGAATAGTATAATAATCATGGGGTGCTGTAAATGCAACATGTTGAGCAGATTCTAAATAGTAACTGAGATCTATAAATAATAATGGTGTTCTGCACAGAACAGGCAGACTCATCTACACACTGCACACGGAAAACAAGGCAGTCACTTTCACCTGTTTATAAACCCATCCATGAATGTATACACCTCCATAAAACAGTATAGCAAGCCTTCCCAATGAAAATGTCCAAGTCTGAGGCCCTGTTAAGATATTAAATAAGTTAGTTGCATCAAGATCCAAGATGATGGATAGCCCTGTCAGCTGTCTGCAACCAGTCATTCAATACATTTGCAGCCACCACTCTCAATACCTGGAGGCTGCCTCCTCCATTCACAAGTAGTGAATGCACAATGCCATGGTGACTGTAGACCCAATTGATCAAAGGAACACTAATCCCGGGTGCCTGGTTGCCCCAGAAACAAAATTGTGTAGGGTAGTGCCAACAATTTTCAGCATAATAACTGCAGTTTTTCCCCCTGCATAACAAAATGTACATCAGTTCACATGCATCAAGGAGAAAATGCCACATAACTGTGAGGTTCCCAGGTCATGCCAGAGTGGTGGGCCCAAAGAACAGATTCCTTCATGTCACTCTTCTGACACCTAACAATTGGTGAGGGTTTGTACATATATGGGAAATCTAGCAACCCCTCTAGTTAATATTGCAGGAATGCCCATGTTTTATGCTTCCTTTTGATATATAAAATATCTTGCAGTTTCAGCCAAAACTTCAGCCTTCAAAAGTAAAATCAGTAATACAGCACTCATAATATGTGATTGGGAAAATAAACCAAAAAATATTATGTATTAACCTTCTCAAATAAGTTGTACAGGTCTGACACCTTATTGTCCACATCTTCATACTTGGTCATAGCCAACATCTGCAAAATCTTGGCCACTTGGATAAGATTAAAACGAGACACATAGCTGATTGGGGCATCTGTTATGCCATATGGTTCTGGATTAACAATTGCAGGACATATAAAATATGTAAAAACCAAATCTGTGCAAATAGCATTCACCTGCAATGAGAAAACACAAACATCTGATACACCAGTGGCATAACACTCAATACCTACAAATAAACTTTTTTAATGTTTATGTAATATAACTTTTCCCTCCTTATGAGAAAGGATGAAAGAATAATTTTCTGTGGTGGAATTCCTGTTGGCTCACTTCCATACAATACTAAGGTTAAGAATGAGTGAAGCCATACTTTACTCCCCCTGTACGCCTTCATGGCATGGACAGGAACAACTTTACCTTTTCACCACTTCACAGCTCACCATAACACCAACTATCCTAACTGAGGTTTCTGTGGTCCTCCTCAGCCCCTCCACCCACATTCCAAAACAGTACTTGAAATTACACTATAACTACTTACTTCCAAATCCTTTCCATTTCATTATGCACTATCACCTGATCAGTAAATGCTATACAGTCTGCATTACTGCAGCACACTTGAACTACATACACATAACATCAAAAGTTTTAGAAATGGTATAACTGAAAACAAAGGAATATGGTATTCAAAAGGCTGAGACTGCATTATCCTCCCCTGTCTCACCAGTCCATTGCGTCATACAATAATAATGTCAACAGAATTTTCCATCTTCTTCAAGGTACCTACTTCATACACCACATGTCACACTGCTTACCTCAAACACTGGTCTCTCACCTCTTTAGGTTCAATAATGCTTGATTTTGCCAGCAATCCAGCTATCTGGCAAACAAGCCAACGAACACCAGTAGGAAAACAATGCATGTTATTGCGTAGACTGAGCACAAATCGATTTGTGATAGTTACAAGACACCTATTGGTCCATCTGCGATACTCCTGCAGCCGAACACTGTATTCTGGAGATCCTTCAGGACCAAACTTCTTTAGGCGTTCCTCAGGAGGAAACCTGAAAATTATTTTACAGACATCCTAGTCACACACCAGTACTGGGACAGCCATGTATTATACTTGCGTGCATACTGTCAGTGCTTCACTCACAGCAAATTCTGAACTTGATTCAGTGAGCAGAGGTTACAGCTGATGGCAGGAAGACAAAGTTTACATGCACAGAGATGGGGCAGGACAGCAAGGAAAAACAGAATGGAGGTGGATGCAAACAACAGCCAATGTCACCATACTAACCTGCCAGAAAATGTTAGTCACACTATTTCATGACATATGGAATGACTGAGTGCTAATCACCTGTGCAAACACTTTGCTCATCAGCTACTAGTATACGTGGTGTGGCTATAAAATAAATGGACAGATGCTAGAACATTTTTTTATTCAAAAAATTACACAACAGAAATACTGTCACCCTCAATGTACTCCCCTCCCCGATCCCTACACCGCTCCATGTGAATCTTCCACTGTTGGAAGCAATGCTGCAGTTCATCTTCTGACAGCTTATTCATGAGCTCCGTCACTTTTGCCTTCACTGCATATAGACTCGAACCTGGTTCCTTTTAACGCAGACTTGATCTTTAGAAATAAAAAAGTCACATGGGGCTCGGTCAGGTGAGTAAGGTGGATGTTCCAACACAGTGACCTTGCACTTCGTCAAAAGTCTTGAGAGACAGGGCATTGTGTGCCAGCACGTTGTTGTAGTGAAGAACCCATGAGCCGTTCTTCCACATTTCAGGTCTTCTTCTTCTCACCCATTCACGAAGGTATGTCAAAACCTCCTTGTAGTAGACCCGGTTAACGGTGTGACCTTCAGGCACCCAATCCACATGAACAATCCCTCGGATGTTGAAAAAACAATCATCGTTTTAAATTTGGATTTGCTCTGCCATGCTTTCTTTTGCCTTGGTGATGTGAGGCTCCTCCAGTGCATGGATTTTCACTTACTTTCTGGGTCGTATTGAAAAAACCATGATTCGTCACAAGTTATTACGTTCTCTAAAATGTTTGGGTCATTTTCAATGTTTTGAAGAATGTCAGCACAAATGCTCATTCTAATTTCCTTTTGTTCAGGAGTGAGGAGTCTCGGCACCATCTCTGAGCACACTATTTTCATGTTGAAATTGTTATGTAAAATCTGTCAAGCAGTTTCCTTGTCAGTGTTAATTAACTCATCAACTGCTGGAATGCTCAGGCGACGATTTTGTCGAACAATTTCACTGACTTTTTCGATGCTTGCATCGGTTTTTTTTTTGTGCTGGGATGACCAGGGTGCTGATCATCTCTGATCTCTTCTCTTCCCTCTTTAGACCTTTTAAACCACTTGAAAACTTGAGTACGAGATGGACACTCATCGCCATAAACTTTCTTCAACAAATCGTACGTTTCTGTAGCGGATTTTCCAAGTTTTACGCAGAATTTCACGTTGGCGTGTTGCTCCACGTTAACACTTAACATGATTCCGACACAGAACAAGAACACGATCCACTTCAAGCAAAGGCTAGTGTCAAACTGTTTGCCACACAACCTTCAAATTGTAACAGTGGATGAAGTGGAGAGCACAAGCCGATACCACACACTGCTTGCTCTTGCCAAGTTTACAGGGAAGGGGAAAAAAATTAAGTCCGGTTATAGCCACACCACGTACTAAGGCCAGTTTCTCATATTATCACACAGGCTGTGCTGCACACACAGTACTGAATTTGAAAGGAACAAAAAAGGTAATAATGTAATTCTCATCTTATCACACAGGCTGTGCTGCACACACAGTACTGAATTTGAAAGGAACAAAAAAGGTAATAATGTAAATCCCATAAAAAATCAGGAGTTCTCAATGTGGGTATGCCAATCTTTATTTGCTGACCATTCCAAAGTAGTTAGTTAGAATTCTGCACAGAAAAATAAGCTGTAAGCTTTTAGTATCAGTGGATATTATTTCCACAATATGATTCAACTTAGTCAAATGCATGACTGTAATGAAATCGGCTGCTTGGTGTGCCTATGAACCACTTTTCTAAAAACACATATTATAAAGGAGGAAAGAAAGAAAGTGGAGAATGAATGGGCACATTTAATTCCCATCATGCTGATTTCATAAGAATCTCAGTGAATCGTATGCAAAACAATAACAGTAATTTCCACGGGTATACAGATCATCACGCCACAAAAGAGAATTCACAAATCATGTTGTCTGCAGTCTACAAAAATACTTGACCAGAACTCAAAATAACTGTAACCACCACCAGAAAAATCAGGACAGTGTGGAACTGACTAACCAAGATACAGAAAATATGTTAGCAAAGATACGTGATAACAAAGGCAGTCAGAGAAATGAAGACCTCAAATCTGTTCAGCTAACGACTGCAGCTCATCATACAGGAAGAAATTCTGTATATCAGACCTATAACAAATTTGCCACATGTGTGCTAGATGACACTGAAAATTAAACAGAACTGCATTTCCTTTTTATCATTTTGTTGCTTACAACCATGTTCACACAGAACAACTTGAACCATACAGATAACCATCAAAATGCATTAAAGTGACATGTTCCTTGAATTAATCTTCACATCCAAAACAAAACCTAGGAACTGCAGAAATACACAAAGCATACAACAGTAACATTTCACATTTTCCCTGCCTGAACACACAAGGTACACAATGCCTGGGTATTGTACAGAATGTTGGGTTTTCATGCTTTATCCACTGAGACACAAAAGATAAGAAAAACACAAAACATTCACCTGATGGTTGCCTTATCTGGATCAATGTCCAAAAACATTTCATCCTCAACAAGCAACTGCATGATAGGCTTATGAAGCGCAGCGGTCAGGTACAACTTTGCAGAAAAGAGACCTTCGTGAAATTCACCATACAAGCGAGCAAAAGCACATGACCTCAGACGAAGAAGCCTGGTGGAAAAATTGAGATGTTACAAAGATTTTAAAGTTTACCATCAACTGGCTTCACAACAGTTAATTTTATACAGCATAATTCAACAGGAAAGGTAAATATTTGGGAGGTGATAGTAATAGTCACTGTGAGAAAAGAAGTTTATATGGACAAGTGTCTAATTCTTTGTGGTTACCAAAACAGAGCTGTCTGAATCTACAAATACAAAAGAACTTTGGTCATAAAGAAAGTGAAATTAATTACTGTTAATTTTATTAAATTACTGTTTAAAAGCAGCACATATTTCAGTATATTACTGTAACTGCATTCTGTCATCTATAGAAGTATTTTCTACTTCCTTTAATGCAGTACAGCCTTTTGAGGATTAATTTCTTTGACACATACTACATACCTGCGTGGGTTTTCTGAAGGAACAAGTTGAAGCTCTGTGAGGTAACGCAGAAGCCTTAAAGCCAACAGTTTATCTTCCGGTAGTAAACAGCTGCCAAATAATCCTGCCATTAAAGAGTGAACTACTCCATGCATCATATCTGGAAGCAGATGATCCCCTGCAACAAGACAGCTTGCCAGAAGCTGCGGTGAGGTTCGCAGTGTCTGCAGAAACTCTCCGTAAGCCAGACATTCCTGTTCCAAATAATAAGAAAAATGGCCTCATATTCAGTTAATCCAAGCAGTTGTTAAACAGCTCAAGAATCATTTCAGAGTCAGTCAGACAGACAGACAGACAGGGATTACAAAATATACAACTAAATTAATTAAATAATACAGTATAATAAATTACCTGAAAACCCAACACTTTGTATCCATCCAAAAATATGGTATTGTCAAGGGCATTGGCCTTCTGGCAACAAACAGCTGGTGTACAGTTAGGATGGGCCACAATTAAACGATTTAAGTTGTCCCGTTGTTGAGCTGTAACCCATGCCAACTGTGCTAGTTTGGATGATCCACTAATTACCTGCAAAATGCAAACATTTTTGTTATTACTTAATTATAATGCAGCACACAGCTGCAGCCTATTTCTTACCTAAATAAATGTCCGCTGCAGCCTGTATATTCCTCTGACGTTACAGTATATTCTGCCTGCTCCCCCACTTATTTCAATGTTCTGCCCATCCTGTCTACAGCTATCACATATGCATCAACTGATAATAATGGTTACTTTATCATGCAATTAAACTATATTCTGAGGAGAGGTCATAATGAATTACAGCATATTCTTGATTAACAGGAAAAAAGGAAAAGACTGAAATGCAATTAGCACTTAGATTCTCAATTACTGGAATAGTATTCCAGTTGAGTATTGAGTTTTTATAGCAAAGACTCATCACCACCTTCAATTTCACAGACATGTTAGACATGTACAGCATATTCTGAATATTGAATGTCTGTGCCTCAGCAGTAAATACAGCAAAAAACAAATCCGCTTCACAACAAAAGAAGAGTTCTGCACTCACCAGTATTTGAAGGAGGGGGGTACGTAGGAGCACAGTTGATTGAGGTGCTGTGCTATAAGCCAGCAGGTCACAGGTTCTTTTCCCAAATGGGTCATTAGCACTTTTCATTGACTTAATCCTTCAAACCACACTATGGCCCTGGGGTTGACTCAGCCTCCAGCAGAAATGAGTACCAGGGATATCACCTGGTGGCAAAGGCGGCCAGTGCGTAGGGCTGATACCTTGCCACCTTCACGTGTCACTTATCTAGAAATTCTGGCAGCCTAAACCTACTAAAGACCTAAGGGCCTGTCCAGGACTGCTGAGGGATTGCTTTACCTTTAATATTGGCTGGGGTTGGTGGAGTGATATGCTGTATCCAAGAATAATGAGGTACCTCTTTATTAATTAAAATGACTTAAATATCTCATGCATGTGGAAACATGAAAAATTGAAACTTGCATTTCTAACCAACTGTTAAAACGTCAACCACTGCCATACAGAATATTACAATGGTACAATGAAACTGGCCTACTCTACACTGCTGTCATCAAAACCATAGCAAAAATAACATAAAATACATGGGCCAAACCTTCTCATTCAGTCCCTGTATATGTTGCTGTTCAGATGAAACGAACAGTCTCTCCTGTCGCAGATGCCCGGCAAGCTCAAGGATATCCCAATGGAGGGAATTCATCGCCAAACCATCATCCATTTCCCCTAAAAATGCAAACTCACATCATTCATTTTATTCCCCTTCATGTTACATCTATGTACGAGAACATGCACATACATTGTCTTAAAACCTGATACTAGGAAAAAAAAAACACCTTTTAATCCTTCAGGGTTCATGTGGACTTTAACAGTAATCAATCACATTACTTCTGTGTTGTTGATGTGGATAAGTGTGTAACACGCATTTGCTTCTCAGTACTGTATCAGCACAGATCACATGTTTAGGCAGCTCCACCACGTCTCCATTCACTAAATCACTTCGAAGTCAGAGAATGCTTTGTCAGCACAAGCAACACTATAATCCATGTGACCAAATACCCGAGTGTATTTCCATGTGTATTTATCGGTCCAGATTACATTTTCTTTTACGTACAACTCGTTACCAACTAAATGTAGATTTAACTTAAGTATAAAACTGTTGGAAGAATATGATACAGAATAGCCAGAAGAATCATCAGATGATAAAGAAAGAGTAAAAAATGTAGATGAGGAGAACTGGCTCATAAACCCACACAAGGTGCCATCTGTGATGGTGCTCTGTAACCCCCTAAGCAGCAGAGAATTTCTTTAGAAGCTTACAGATGCTTGACCAGTCAAAAAATTCCCTGCATTTCATCAATTCTCAGACCCTTATTGTTTCTTATATATATTAACGATTTTCCTAAACTTTTAATTTGGAATGCCATACTGATTATTTTCACTGATGACACTAGTGCAGTCACAACTAATTCAAATATTGTTGATTTCAAATCTAATATTAAAGCAGTATTTGAACAATTAAATAACTGGTTTAATCTAAACTTATTACCATTAAATTTAAAAAATACTCATAATTTAGATACGTTGTTAGAATATGACAATAGATGTACTTCTAACATACACTAGACAAATTTTCTAGGCATAACTTTGGACAATACTCTATCAGAAAACCCATAAAGATCAAATTTCACCTAAACTTAGTTCAGCACATTAGGCTATTAGAGTTTTAAAACAAATGCTGCCATACAAAGCATTTGTAATGGTGCATTATGCCTACTTTCACTGAATTATGAATTATGGCATTTTTTTTTTTTGGGGGGGGGGGGGGGTGAGTAATTCTCCTTATAGCATCAATATTTTTTGGTTGCAAAAAAAGTAGTAAGAATAATTACAAGTTCTAAGAATAAGGGTTCATGCCATAATTTGTTTAGAAGATTGAATATTCTTACTGTGCAGTCTCAATATATTTTTTTCATTATTATGCACAGGGATCAATACATGTTAATCTCTAATATCCAGGTCATAAATATGAGACAAAGTTCTAATTTTCATCAGACAATACCAGATTTGACACTTTAACAAAAATGTACTTATTATTTATCTCAGTAATTAACCAACAGTACATGTGCTCGAAACATGTAGAGGCATGAAATAAACTTACTGTAAAACAAAAATTTTGTGCACCAAGTTGGTTAATTACTGAGATAAATATACTGAACTGCACGGTCAGCAGAACGTCAAAATTTGTACTTATCATATTCGCCTCATGGTTTACAACAGACTCCCAGCCTATATAAAGGACATATTTCACAGTAATAATGTATTCAAACTACTTTTAAAAAATGTTCTTATTCCAACTCTTTCTATATACCAGATGAGTAATTCAAATACAATAATATATAGATCTGGTTCTGACTCCATAATTTGTATCTAATTTTTCTTTTATACATTGTAATAACTAATTGTATTATCTTATTCTTAAGTATTACTTTACTGCTTTATTGTATTACTGACAGCATGTGTCACGTTCATGTATTGTTTTCTTGCATCATTTAATTCTTGTTACTGTTGAAATTTTGTCAGTATTATGTGACTATCTTGTACCCTAAACAGACTTGTTAGACCTTACTATGAACAAATTCTACATCCTGTGGTACCTTCTGTGGATTAACTGAATATGAATAAAGAAGTGAAGTCCATATGACTGAGTAAAACTGATACTTTGTTCCAAGAATATACAAACACAATTCTACAATCTCTTTTTCCTTTCCAAATTCATTAGTTTTCCACACAAGGCGTTTTGGCTTTTTAAATGTTTGTGAAATTTGAAATTGCAGTATCTTGGTACTTGCCGTATTTGTTTCAATCATAAAGTCTTACAGATTAAAACAGGAAGAAAGTCGATGGGCTACCAGTGTAATCCACAAGATAACAGGCGTGAGAGTTTTAGAAGCATCTCCAGCTGGTTAATGAAGGTTATGAGCATTTGATAGGCTCACGAACATTGTCCAAGATTACAAATGAAAGAAACCTGATTATCAATAGCAAGATATCAAAAACTAGAGCATACGTAATAACAATGATAGTAATTCACGATGCAAGTTTCAAAAATTGCACTCTTCTGTCAACTGTGAATCTTATCACGGAGATTATCACGTCATAAGCACGATTATCTTACCTTAACCGAAAAATATGATTGTACAATCACACATTTCCCGAATAACGCAATATTCACGCTGTCTTTTATCTTGAGCGCTACTTATCTTTGTTAGCTGTCACGCACTGAACCAGCCCCCCCTCAAGTGATTTTCGCCATTATGATTTTTCACACGGGTTACACCGGGTTACATTGTGTCGCTTATGTCTTACGAGACAAAATGAACGTTCTGGAACACAGTACACGGATCCCCCAATAAACGTGAGTTCACTTGTGTTCGCCAATGCCTCCGAGAAAAAGGCTCCTTTCCGAATACAAACCGCCATGCTTTACGTCAAGTAAAGCGAAATGTGGAGAAGGATGAAAACGTTGTTGACGTCACACAGCGAAAACCATGCATTATCGATGAAGAACTTCTCCCCACCTCATTGTGCCGCTCATGAGGGTCTGGCGAACGTTACACACAGAAGGAATGTATCCGTACCTTATCCAGGGCATTCAGCATCTTGAACCTGCGGACATATGTAGGTTGTAAGGATACTGCCGCCAGATTTGTTCTAACCCCCATATGATTCGTACCATTTTGTGCACCCATGAAGCCCATTATACTGGTGATGGAATCAACAATACAAGAAACTCCCATTTATGGGATCGTTCTAATCCACATGGAACGGTCGCAAGCAGCTAACAACAGCTTTTCTGAAACGTGTGGCGTCATTGGTGATTGGTCCATACATTTACCCGCAACGTCTTACGCCATCGTTTTGCAACTCGAACTGCCAGCACTCATAGAGAATGTTCCTCTTCAAACACGACTTCAAATATGCTACAAGCATGAAGGAGCGCTCCTTCGTTTCATACAGTATCTGAAACTTAAAGTCCCAAACCTATGGATTGGTCAAGGCGGTGCACAGAATTGGCCACCACGGTCATCGGATGTGGGCCCATCAGATTACCATGTGCGGGGTTATATGAAAGCTATGGTGTCTACACACAAGGCGAATACGAGAAAATAACTATTCCAGTGGATTTTCAGCGCTGCCAGAAGCATCAATAATGCTGTAGTGTTTCATAAGGTTTCAAGTTATCTGGTCACATGAGTCAGAAAATGTATCCAAGCAGATGGAGGCCACTTTCCATAAGTAGTAATCTGTGGCTACTTCAAACAGCTTGCATGAATGGTAAATGGTGCATCTTGAACTGTACATTTAACAGCCTATCTCAATAAATGCACATGTCTCTTCTTTCCTTTCTAATTTATTTAAGGTATTTTAAACACTCACTTCTCCTGAATCGTGAATTGGGCGCATGTGTATATGATGTATTTGACTCGGCATTAACTCTTTTATTAAATCCTGAAGTATTGGCAACTCTTGGGATTCCATGTATAAAAGGATTTTGACTCATATTAATAAGCATAATATTTTACTAAATGAAAAGTTTGGCATCAGGTCAAATTTTTGAACAGAGAGGGTGTCTTTTAATTTGTGAAATACTAAAAGTTTTTAGCAATAAATGATTCATTGGAGTTTTTTTTTTTTTTACTTAGAAAAAGCTTTTGAATGTTAACCACAGTATTTTATTACAAAAATTATAATTTTGTGGAATGACAAAGCATATACTTTAATTAAGTCTTATCTTGAAGGTAGACAGCAGAGAGCGGTCTTTAAGGATAAATTCTTGAATAATAATAACTGTCCTAATTGGGGTATAATTAAACATGGTGTTCTGCAAGGATCAACAATGGGACATTGCTTTAATTTGGTTTATATTAATGACCGACCTAATGTTAGAGTTAATACTAATTTGGGTGATAATCCTAAAAAACACTATGCAGATGATTTTTACTGATTTTGAAACAGTTATTAATACGGCTTTAAAAAATATGAACGGTTTTCTTCTCATTTGCTTTCTTTAAGACTGGGTAAAACTCATTTCATGCAATTTGTAACTAAAAATAGCTCTCCTAATGTAATGAATATTATAACAATTTAATAATATTAGACACCTCCACCTTAAAGTTTTTAGGAATAATAATGGATACAACATTGTCCTGGAGAAGCTATATAGAAATGATTACATCCAAATTAAGCCAAGCCTTATATTGTTAGAGTGGGTAAAATGTTTCTATCACGTGATACACTGTTTCACCTGCTTTCACTCCCTTGTGACTTATGGGATAATATTTTGGGGAAATTCTTCACAGTGATAATATTTCTAATTACAAGAAAGAATTATTAGAATTATAATGGGATACAGAAAAAGAGACTCTTGTAAATGACTTTTTAAAATTTTAATAATTTTACCTATAACATCTCAGTACATGTTTTCTTTAGCCCTGCTTGTCATTAACAACAAAAGTTTATTTATGGAAAATTCTCAACTATATTAATATCAAAACTGGAAATAACTCCAGTCTTTTCCAACCATCATCACATTTAACGATATAAGGATGAAAGTTACACCACTGGAACAATAAAGAGATGCAATACTGTAAGGTGGGAACAATATGTGCTGAAGCAACTCAACTTCTAAGTCTCCTATACAAGTTGTTTTGCCATAATATTATTGTACAATGTAACAGAAATCGGTGGTAGGTGTTTGGGGTTATCGCTGCGCATGTCCCTACCTTTGGCATCAGTCCATCTGAGGATACTGACAACATCTACTCTGGGGATAGGTGTGGGTACACATCAGAAGGGGCACAGATACATAAAAGGACTCATAGGAGGGCTGAGTTTGGTATACCCATGAAATAATTTGTGTTACTTGTTCAAATGAAACCATTAGTAAAGTCCAGATAAACATTCATGTGCTAAGTCCCCAGTTGTCAATGATCTGAGACAAGGAGCTGCATTATTGTGATTGCTTTTCAATGTTACATTAGTGTGTGCCATTAGGAAAATCAAGAAGACTGTGGAACTGAAATTGAATGGGACACAGCTTCCTGGTCTACACTAACGCTAATGCTATGATGAACACAGAAGCTTGATTAGTCATTAGGAGAATGGTCCAGGAGTAAATACTTAGTAAATTAGGATGTTTTGATTACTTGTGAACAGAATGTAGGACAAAATCATAAGAAAGATATGTGAGATATCAATATCTCAAAGCTATGTGGATGCAGAGCTGTGGCTTCTGCATTAGATGCCCTGTACAATGTATACAGTTACCAATGTTTTGGAGGATTCTGCTGTCTTGCATCTTCAAGGTACCAGGTGGTGACAGCATTGGACTAGTAATCCACTGTGCTCTGCACACTCAGAATCGTATTCTAACCATTTCATAGTTTTTCATTCCTGCATTAGCAGTGAAGTATGACAAGACTTTTTTGCTAGTCAAGGAAGTATATCTGCTGGTGAAAATTGTCCATTGCCTCCTCCACATGGAGATCTTGCTTCCATGAGGCAAGTTGGACAAATCGTATATTGTAATAAATGAGGTAGTTTCAGTTATTAATTTCAAAGAAGCAAGATCATTAAAAGACAAGATTTTAAGGTAGATGTGCTCAGATACTGGGTCTGATTACATGCACTTTGGATGAGAAAAGTAAGACTGCGTATGAGGTGGATGGACGTGGCTGTTTAGTACATATACACTGTGTGCACAAACAAACTAACAAACTCTGTGGCCTTAGTCCGCACGCGAACTATACCGACAGAGCGGCCGCCGCCGGTCGGCGAAGTTAGTGCCAACTTTTGCGGATAGAGGGGTGTCACGTGGTCAGCGCAACGGGTCCC
>Ga0136643_10003218_pt1 | contig 21846 bp, 19 predicted proteins | sample TergutLab28metaG_FD_96883 | JGI IMG/M metagenome (GOLD analysis project Ga0136643, IMG submission 96883) | Labiotermes labralis P1 segment gut microbial communities from Petit-Saut dam, French Guiana - Lab288 P1 (version 3) (version 3) | ecosystem: Host-associated > Arthropoda: Insects >...
GTGAGTGCGGTAATGAACCTTCGGGTTCCGTGAAATGCGGGGAATTTCTTGACTAGCTGCAAACCAGTTAGCTTCTCAAGAAGGACTCTGCACCATGGAGTAAGTAAGTAAGTACGTAAGTATCAGTACTATGCCACACGTGCACCCTTTTTTTCCTGAGGCTACTAGAAAGGAAGCCGGGGTAGCTCGGCGAGGCTACTGGCGGGACGACCGGGTAACCGGTGTTCCATTCCAGGCAAGGGCAGAGTTTCCTTCATTCCTCCAACGGGTTCAGAGTGGATCTACGGTCCACACAGCCATCAATCCAATTCGTATCAAGGGCCAGTTCCCCGGCGGTAAAGCGGCTGGATTGCGAAACTGACCACGTCGACCTCACGCTTGTATTAAGACTGTGCACACTTCCCGATACGTCTTCATCAATTTACGCTTCTTAGAGATACCCCATTTAACAAGTTTCTTTTGACTGCTCTAAATGAAGGTCATCCGGGTTGTTACAAAGTGCGGAGTGCTGAGGAGGGGGGTGGGGGTGTATTTTAATCGTCCGAGGTTCCGGGTTTCAAACACCCCTTGGTTTTCTTCTAGGGCGGTACCAAACAGTATAGTTTGGGGCGCCGTAGGGCATGTAGGTAACGGTGGAACACAGAAACACATAGCGGTTACTGACTCTAAACACCGTACTGACCACGATGTGTATGGGCACAGCATGTTCTCTCGATATCTACAATATCCGAAGGTGCCCTCAAGGAACTTACTCCTCCTCTGTACGGCCCTCCTTGATTATGGACGCCCATTCTTCCCTATCGACTGCCTTCTGTTGCCATATCTTAACCTTCGTCTCCCGTAAATCCTCTCCACATCTTCCATCCATCTCAATCTAGGTCTTCCCCTTCTACTTCCCTCCAGTTTACTCTCAAATATTTCATTCACTGTCCTTCCCTGATCCATTCTTACTGCATGACCGATCCATTCCGATCTTTTCTTTTTAATGTCTGCTACTATGTCTAGATCTTTAAATAATCCTACCGCAGTAGATTATTGGTCTTCTCAACAATAAGATTTGTTTTACGGACGTGAGCTTGTTAGCCTCACGCCTCGAGGAAATTATCTTGCCCAGATTTTAGTTGTACGTCATTTTACTGTTGAATTATTATTGTATCGTTACGAAATATGATGCTCTGCAACACCAAATATGCTGTACGGACACATACAGTAAACTTTAACCTAACATTGCTGTACTATGGACTAATAATCCGGAGAGAGAATCATGGCTCGTCCAATTTGATAGTCAGACGACATGTCGATCCAGAATCCTTTTTTATTTGTACAATATCACCACCGCAGTTTTCCTGATTTCCATTTACTACTGATATGAACGATGTGAGCCGGATGTCTCAGTCGGTATAGCGACTGACTACGGGCTGGAAGGTCCGGGATCGAATCCCGGTGGGGACGAGATTTTACGCCCGTCCAGACCGGCCCTGGGGCCCACCCAGCCTCCTGTAAAATGGGTACCGGGTCTTTCCCAGGTGTAAAGTGCGGCCGGAGCGTGCTGCTGACCACTCACCCCTTTCTAGTGCCGCGGTCATGGAAGAGTAGAGCTATACCTCTACCCACCCTCTGGGCCACACCGGGACTGTAACGCGAAAACTTTACCTTTTTTACTGATATTAACGATACAAATTAATTGGTGACGATACAAATTTCGTCTTAAGTCTTTTTGTATAACACACAGACGAAAATGAAATGCACTCGTGTGCGGTTAAATATTCACCGACTGCGGATGGCTTCATTAGAAGTTGCAGCTCTTAAAGAAAAGTACAATTCTTTTCACGAGCCGGGCGCTGTACGCGAAACTTTCGCGTGTGTTGTGTGTCTTTTAAATAAAACCCGCATGAGGTTCGCTTTGTGTCTCCTACGAAGCACGGCTTGCAATGAAATAACAAATTAAACCGCAAGGCAAATTTCAGTCAAGATCCCCAATTTACTCGAAATGGCTTGTACTGTACAGTTACGGCGCTTAAACAAGTAAACACCTCAACACTACACATTTTTCAGCAAATAACGTGATCTTAATCTAAACGTCTAGTACCGAAATATACAGATGTGCACAGCAGTGAAATGTGCCCAGAGAGGCACTTGGACTGCACATTAGTTCTGTACGTCACGTACCACTAACGATTGCTTACCAAATACAGACTGCATTACACAAACTTGCAGGCAGTCCTATGACTCACGGCGGTATTCGCTGACACCATCAGTACGCAGGTTGTGAGAGAGAGGGGTTCCCGCAAAATCGATTTACAGTTGACTCAGCCTGCGTATTGAACGCGCGGTTCAACTCGGGTCCTCCCAACACCACCATACATTGTGCGTGACAAACGACGAAGGACGAGGCTGAGGCTACAAACTATTCGGCAAAAGATTCCAAATAACTCGAGTGAATTTTGCGTTTACAGTCGCAGGCCCGACAAGCTACCTCTGCTCTAAGCGCAGGGAAACCAACGCTTCCTCCTGGGGCTCAATGCAGCGTGTTGCAAAAAAATTTTAAACGAAGATAGTTAAGATATTTCGATAGAATCGTGCCGCTTCGAAAATCGTTATAATAAATGGCAACTTAGTTCATACATATTTTCGCCATAAAGCCGTTCTACTTCACATCAATGGTGCTCAAACGAACAGGAGACACGAGAACAGAATTCGCTTAACTTTCAGGCAAATATCCTGAATGAAAGCACTCGTGGCACTGATCCTATCACATCATCTTTGGGGACATACTCCCCGCTCCACAAGACACTACAGGGTGGGAAATCAAACACACATCAGAGAAACACTATGATTCTGACCTAAGGACGGCAGTTCGATTACCAGAAAGGACTTTTCTCCAAAGCGTTCAAATTTATTGTAGGACCCACCCAGTCTATTCAACAGGCACAGCGGTATCTTTTCCCAGGGGCAAAGCGACCGGGCTTTAAGCTCAACACTGACCTTCCCCTTCCTCATTAGTCTGCACAGAGTGGTGTTTATGCAAATACTACTTTTTGTCTGTTACGTCTTACGTTGGGACTCGGAGCTGCTGAACTTTCGGCCAAAGTGGAAACAATGCGTTAAGGGAGAGCAACTATGAAAATGTCCTGTAATGTACTATATTACAGTCATGCATATTCACCAACATACGCACACAACAGAATTCTATGTTATAGGAACACACAAACTTCAACCCTCCTACATGTTTCAGCGATAAATAGCCATACTCCAGGCGTCAATACACGGAAATATACATTACGTTAGAGGAATATGTAATATTATACATTCCTCTGCACTGACGCCTCCCTGGGGATGGCGATATATCGCTGAAACATGTAGGAGGGTTGAAATTTACGTGTAACTTATAATTTTATACAATTTGTGTGCGTAAGTTCGTACATATAAATGACTTAAGCACAATGCACGAAATGAATTCTATTAATTCACTATATCACCTTTGCAATTCGAACAGAATTCCACACTTATAAAAAGTCAATTTGATGTTTGCCTGGGAGACGCACTTAAGCAGGCGCTAAAGTGGCAGTCACTCTGTAAGAACGCACGCGTTACCACGTGCGTGGCGATGTTTAAAACTTAATGCTACAATTAAATTAAATTTAATTTATAAAACACTAAATGGGGCGCAAGTAAAAAAACGAAAACGTTTTTTGGACTTCAACAGGCATTGCACTGATGTTCTACAAACACTGCGTCCTTCACAAATGAAACTCATGGCACAGAAAGCAAATACCCGAGCACACTATCGTCCGTTCTAGTATGTCGTTTCATGCATACACCCGCTTTCCCTTCTTACACGTAATTTTACGTTACGTTTCAATTACACTCTGCGGGCCACATATTTTCCCATAAAGAAAGACTTCCGTTTGTTCTATGTTTCATTTTTCGTCACGTTTCGCCACATTATTTCACGCACACCCACAAAAGCGGTAACGAGTGTGTAATTGTGACACACTTGTACATAAACAGTAAACAACCCGGCATGTTCTTAGTACATAAATTTTAAACTGCCCATGTGGAAGCGCTGAATCTTAAGAGGCCATGCCGTTTCGTTAAGTTTAAATATCAAGGATAATGCAACGGGGGAGGGAGGGGGGGCTATTTTTATTATGAAACAAAATTTCTGTATCTTTAACGACGACATCCCGTTGTGATATAAACAGTAGAGAGGAAGCATAAGCCGTCAGTCACAACTTTACATCAGTTTGTATTGCCTGCTACCTGTTTTGACCCATGGAGGTCACCATCAGGCGTTAAGGTATGGAAGGATGGTGGTTAAAAATTTATAATTTTCATTGCTAAGAACGGGAACAATTAGTGTTGGTACAATAAAAATGATCGCTTTGATTACATAATTCTGCTACTTAATGTAAAAGCGTAAGTCATTGTTCAATAAACAAAGTAAAATACCCACCTCGTCGCCCAGTACGTGATATTACACAGTAAACTATGTTGTGGTCAAATTCTGAAAAGAAACCAGGGTTCATCTCGGGAATCGAAATGTTATAGACGGGCCTTTTAAGGAAGCCAGGAGAACAAGGTCATTGAGGTTCTAGCCGAGACGAAAGAGTCAAGCAGCCTACATCAAGATTCCATGCTCAGGGTTACCAACCTGGACACTGCTACTTCATCGTATGGTAAAACAGATGCTTCATTTCTTCTCTTTTTTTTTACATAAAATGTAACACGTTTTCGTGTTGCTTCTTCCTTCACTTACATTCTACAAATTTTCACGCTTTCATGGTGGGTGTTGCTTACACTGCATAGGATCCGATCCCTTTTCTGATGTTTGGAAACCTACAACGAATGCTCATTAAAGGAAGGTTATCCGCCAGTCATAGAAACCAAACGTGAAACCATTGCAGCCTTAAGTGAATCTCACGCATGCCCCTGAAATATCAGTATTTTTCAACACAATCCCCAGCCACGATGATATATTTGCCCCATTGTGGCACAAATTTAAATATTCCATCCCGATAGCAATCGGGCTCTTTTGCATTCGCAACCAATCAAGGGCAGTTAATTTCCACGTCCTCGTAACTGTGGAATCAACGACTCTTTCGACTGTTCCAAAATTTCTTCTACTCGCGTTGTGTCTACATTCGTCTCTGATGTTGCAGACCGACCGGTGCGATTATCATCATGGATGCCCTTCGATGATTTTCGAACTCCGCACCATTTTCTGACATGTTGCACCCTCATTACGCCATTACTGACGGTTAATTTCGATGAAAGAAATATTTTTTGCTCACAACAAAACCGATCGCATTACTGAGTTCTTCTTGGGACCAAGTTTACAAAGTGGTTGCCATTTACACATCAACTTATCCTCCGAATAGCATCTGACTGAATTTTGCACCATCTGTTGCCTATTACCCCTGCTATGAAGTGCTACCTCCCACCTAAAAATAAAATGCTTGATCAGTGCAATAGTTACAGGCCAGGGACCGTTACTTATTGATGCTGTCTCAGATAATCCTGTATGGCATAACAACCCAGATGGCTATCACTTGAGATTTTTATTCCATTGATTAAAAGGAACATTTGTGACAGGTCCCTGGCACAGATTTACATAACATAATTAAACACTGTTTATAATTAACGGCTCTGTGAATGAATTTAACTAGGCCTACTCACTACAAGGTTGTTTAAAAAAACACATTCAACACATTAAATACTTCCACCATTCTAGGAAGCTTGAATTAAAAAATGCAAAATTCAAACTTAACTGGTACATTTTACTTGCATAAACAACTGAGGTAAAACTTGGCACAACTGTCCTCATAAGTACCAATATCAGAAAATACTTTAAGTATACTAAGTTAGAGTCCTAATATGGTAAATCCACACCGTGCCAAAACACTACGCAATGAATTTGTATATGGGAATGAGGGTAAGACTCCATAAATTCAAGCATCAGACTTGACAAGCAACTTGACATGCAGTAACCCTACCATGGATCAAACACTGGCAATTCAGTCCCTCACTCTGTTCATTCAATGACCATGATTCTTAAGTACCAAAAGTAGCATATCACATGTATGTACACAGTGAAAACATTCTTGTATCTCACACACCACAAGGTAATGAAAAGTTCTTAAAAACAAATATGACTTCCAGCAACAAGAGAAATATGTACTATGACATGAGCTGGGACCTCTTATATGAATTAGTGCAATTTAATAAAACTGGTACTATTGTAAACAAATTTTATAGTTTGTATTTGGATCTTCATGCAAGGCATATTCAGACTTTTGGTCATTACGTATATATTCACATACAAAAAAGTTCTAAATACCAAATAACATAACATTCTGTTGAACCAAGCAGGCATGAAATATTAAACAGACAAAATATTAATATTAAGGATGTAATTAACTACCACACAAAATTCATGATACGCTTTTCTTACAACCAGAACGCAGACACACGAACATGTAACATGGATTCCAAACCCCCAGGGTCACAAACCACATTTAAGTCAAAGAATACATCTGACCGATCACAAACTCCCAAAATAATCATGGGAATGTGACACCTTAAATGACATGATGACCAAATTCTGGTACAGTAGGGGTCACAGGGCCAGTGCTATTAATATGACTTTAGATCATGAACAAATACGGTTTACAGACAGACAAACAGAATGATGATCCTCAGCAAAATCTCATAATGATCACATAAAGTTCCAAATAATGGTCTGACATGTGGCTGCATAACGTATGAGGATAAACAGCTTTCAGACTCTGAATAAGGACATTCATAAAATGAGACAGTTTACAACATGAAGAAAGAAACCAAAAGTTGATGACATTTTTCACTGCAGTACTGTACATGAATATTAGACCAAAAATGTGACCTAAATGTACCCAAACTAAAGGTTTAACTTCAAACACTTTTCTGTCAAATGCATCAAACAGACAGGACTTCTAACACAAAGAATATGCATTAAGTATGGCAGTGGAGTACAAATCTCAGGCACCTGATCACCCCAGCAACTAAATTTTGTGTGATGGCTCGTAACACTTTCAGCATTACTATTGCAGTTTTTTTTACATACAAATACGTTTAGCCATTCACTCACTCACACACACACACTAAGCAAAAAGAAACTCCTCCTGCTGTACTGTACAGCAGGAGGAGGACTAACACAACATCTGAACCCATCGCAAACATGTAACGACATGCTTCTACAACACCATCATCCCAACAAGAGATAAGTAACTTTAGCATGAACTAACAGCTCCCTGAAGATGGTTTAAATGTAAACCGAAACACGTAAGAGATTTTAACTATTTTAACAAATTAAAGTTTTATAGTGTCAAATGAAAAAGTGTGCATGTGTTGGTGATTACTGAGAATAGTGAATAGGAGTTTCCAAAATAAAGAGTAGCAGTAACCTGAAGTGTTAATTGTCACCACAGACTGCATTTCTATCACTAATATGAACAATACATGCCTACCTTCGTAGATTACTTTTTCTTCTGCATATCCATTAAACAGCATCGGTGAATTAAGTTCCCATCACTGAAATGTAACTTCAAAGCCTAACCGTTACACATCAAGTTGATGTAACCGAAATAGAATATGATAACCTTACCTTACCTAATGAATCTCCGTGACTGTGAAGGAAGAACGAGGCACAAACAAAGGTTTATATTATGATTACATTACCATGTCCAGCCACCTTGTTAATGAAAAACGAGTGTGCATTATGTAATAAATGAAAAAGAGTATATAGTAACGTCTTAAATGGGAAATATGTGTATCTCATATTCTTTAATTGTACCGTTTCTTCTTAACGAACCACAGTGAAGCTCGCTCATTATATTCTACGAATCTCAAAAATATGCAACTTAATTCGTTCAAAGATCTTGCATCACTTCGTAGAGTACCTTCTACACAAACGATTAAAATCGATATACTTATTAAGGAGACGGCATGCCTCTGATGTTAACATATAAAGGTGACAGATAAAATGTTTTCTGTGTATGCGAAAACGTTACCATTAACAATATAAGGATGTGCCGTCAATGTTCTCATATTACAAAAGCGGAATACCATTACAAAAAATGGGTCAGTACTTAACATCTAATATATGTGTGACCATCTCAGCCTCTAGTACAATGCTTAGATTCAGCATATGTCACTTACTACACAAGATACTCCACTTTATAGAAAAGAAAAGAATTCCCCTGAGGGTATGTGCACGTCCATCACACGACATTTGAGTCTCCGATACGTAACAGAAGCGATAACACATGAAAGAAGTAACTCACCCACAGTTCCGTTCCCCAACTCATTTTCGAATCCCAAACACCGTTATTGTTCACTATTCTAACACCGTCCTTTTACACAAACACACACGCGCACACAAAAATTTAAGAACTTAAATCCGCCATAAGCACGACTCATGGATCAGACATTCAACACCTGCACCTCAACATGGCTGACAAACAACTAACTGATCACGGATCAGAAATACAACTCATCTCTGTCCGAGTAATCCTATGGCAGGAAATGACGTTACCGTTCGACTACTTGCTCCTGAATGACACTACCAGTGCCCCAGTACGGATATAGTGGGGACATGTTGCGTGACGTCGGCATCGCAATCGGTAACATAGTTACCTACTATTCCATCAAAAATTTCTATATGTAGCCACCCGGTGGCAGCAGTACAATACACATTTACACACAAACAATACATAGAACAACACAAAAGTATGGAAGAGTGCGGGCCGTGCCCCATCTCTGCGGATTTACCCTGGCATTTGGCTTACAACTGAGGAAAAAGTTCTCGGCCTTCCAGCGGTCAGTCATTGATGAGTAGCTCAAATTCCTTTGCTTTCTGGATTACCACACTGTGCAATCTTGTAAATAAGTAAACACGTTCCGTAGAGCATACTTGCACAATCTTGAGATGGCAGTTGGCCCACACATTTGGTGTTACATAAAGACGCTAAGTCAGTGGTTCCCAAACTTTCTCGGTTCACATTGTTCCAAGCGCCTAAGAAATTTGTTTACAGGCCGAAAGAAATACTAAACACTTCTGTTTATTGAGTACTTAGGTCCTAACAACTTAGTAGCTGTTTGAAAGAATAATACACATAAATTTAAAGAAAAAACAATATTTTGATAATTGCGGCGCTAAATGAATGCCTCGCGAAAACATTCTTGATCATGGTTGTTGCCGGAATCGGTCTTCATAGGTTGTCCCGAAACGTCGGTAAAAGTTACTAGAACTCGCTGCGTAATCCACTGCTTGCCGCATATAACTCACAACAACGCGGTTCTCATCTACTTCACTGCAGATGCCTCAAGATGCGTTATCCGATTCTGGCCGGTCCCAGTGACCGCGCGGTCTAAAGCGCAGGTCTACGGCCGCTCGCCTGCTGGGATTGTGGGTTCGAATCCCACCGTGGGTATAGATGTCCGTCTGTTGTGAGTGTTGTGTGTTGTTGTCAGGCAGAGGTCTCTGCGACGAGCTGATCTGCGAGTCTTACCGAGTGTGGTGTGTCGTTGAGTGTGATCTCGAAACCTCATGAATGAGGAATCACACCCAATCAATGTGATTGAGCTTAAATAGGAGATGCATCACTGGATGTATTTCCTGCATGCCATTAATAGTGACCGTCAAAAACGATTGCCGAATGTCCTCGGACAGATTGCAATGATACTGCGAGATAAAAAAAAATCCGATTATGTTTCAGTATTATATAACTCCGAAGGAAGTCCTACAGATTACGCAGTGACATTCACTTCCATCAGCTTGTAATTTTCATCCTACTCACCTGTATCAATGTTATACGTTCTACAGCACTATCAGTCTGTTTATCACATGGAAAGTTTGTGTCTGAAGACGCATTGAAATTCACTACACTCCTTTATCCACTCGGTTTATTATCCAAACCCAAAGCCCTTTGTGATATTCATCTATTCAATGCATTCCCGACCACATTACCTTCCTCGGGATGCAGCATTATTCGCTTTGAAATAATTGTTCCCAATTTAGTTTTGGGGTTTTCGGGCGAGCATAGAGCAACGAAATTGGGAGCTTCGGAATTAGTTCTACAACTTCGGTAAATTTTACGAGAGTGTATTGGCTATGTGGTATCACGCAACCAATAGCTTTTGATGGACACGAGGTGGTTGGTATGTGTGTGCTTTGAGGTTAAGATTTTGTGGCACCTTATTTGTTTCAAGATCTTATATTTAATAAACGTACAATGAATGAAACAAGGAGGACTGGTGATGCACCATTAATGATAATGCGCGTGAATCCATTATGGGTGGAGTATTAATGTATTTAAGACGAAGCGTAGGATTCTTCGATATCTGATCTTTGGGCCGCTATGTAATTTCGTACGTTTTGATGTCGAAATTCATGTGGGAAAACGTGCTGAAGCCAGAGTTCACGTTGTTATCATATACGCTAAGCCTCGCCAAGTGACGTATCACAAACGATTATGGTCCGCAGTTTTTTCTTTGTCCTTCCAGCTCAAAATCCAACATTTATAAAAGTCGACCGAGGTGATTCTATTGTGAATCGCACACAAGTCTTCTTTTAGAACCATTTCAGTCACCTGAGACACCATTTCCATATGTCAAATACTTAAGTTTTTATTTTATTTTTTACTAACGTGGGGTAAGCTGACAAGGGCGTTCCTTGCTTTGGGGGAGGCTTTTGACAATTTGGAACCCCCGTCCTGCAATGTGAATGGTCAATTTGAGTGTCATACGGTGATATATGTCCACAATACGTGTGTGCAGTGAAATTGTCAAGCTGTAGGAAGTAAGGGAACTGCACATAGCCAAAAATATATGGTCTGGGGCAGGAAAATGCTAGACTTCTTAAGTGAACTGTTTAGAAGATGTATGTTGCTTTGTTTTTTTTTCTCATTTATTAGAGGGTTGAAGTGCTGAATAATGCCACTATGACATAAATAATTTGCATTCCTTAGTGTATGATTTCATGCCAATTGCAGCAGTCCTTATTAGTGATGAATGTAGTGAAGAGTGTCAGTTTACTAAAATGAATGTGACATGGATTCCAGGGTTCTGTGCTATTGCTGAATTACATTTTGGAATGCTGACAGACTCTTCATTTAATGACATGAAATGTAAAATTTTCAAATGTACAATATTTGCAGGTGCTGGGTGGGATATTGTTGTTCATGCCACTTTTACTGACTCTGTTGAAACGAGGCATGGCAAGTGGCTATACAGCAGGAACTCATTCTGTTGCATATGTAACAGCACCCAGTGAAGATGTGGCAAAGAAGCTTGCTCTGTGAGTACATTGTAGTTAACTCAGTTGCTCTGATTAATCTCATTGTTATGAAATGTAGTAAAGGAAAATGCTAAGCACCTAACATATCAATATGGAGGGGATATGGAGATAAGTCATCAGCCCAGGTTTACTGTCTGGCCAAATTACCCCAGCATTTGTTATTTAATGATGCTGTCAGTAATTCAAACAGAAGAATCTCTACCCTTACTGGGAATTTAATGTGTCACACAGTCCATAGCCAGTCTCTGCTCACCCACTTCCTTCCTTGGCTCATGTGAAGTATTATAGAATGTGAAAAATACAGGTATGCCATAACCAATAAAATGATGCTACTTCACATCACCTACTCCCCAAGTTTTCTAAAAGGCTACCTAGTAACTTCTGGTACTGTAACCATCAGTTTCCTTTGGCTCTTTTTCTACACCAATATTCAAAGACAAGCAGACTGCCTTTCATATTACCATATTTAACAGGCATCTGTCTTTCTCACTAAAAGTTTCTAATTTCAGAACTGCTCTTCTGGGTTATTATGCAGTGAGTAGTGGTACTTCCTTACCGACATTTTGGGACAACGCCTTTAAGATCTTTATCCCTGAAGATGGAAATAATAGGTTGTCCTGAAAGTTAATAATGAATTGCCACTACTCACTGTGTATTAAGCCCAAAGAGCGCAGTCCTCATCTACTTTGTGATGGAACCCTGAAGTAACATTTCTGATGCATTTAATTTTGCAATCCATTCATTAGAAGGTCAATATTATACTCTTAGTTTGACAGATTTCTTGACCCTTGAAGATGGGACCAATAGGTTGTCCCCTAATGTCAGTAAGGAATTACCAGTACTTGTTGTGTAATAACCCAGAAGAGAGCATTCTTTCCCTACTTTGCAGCAGAAGCCTGAAGTCACTTCTATAATGTGTTTAATTTTGCAAATTAGAAGGTCCACATTATACACTTATTTTGACATTTGTGATTTAATAAACTCATTGACCAAATACTAGTAAGAATCAGTGTCTCGTTATATGTACTTCTCTGTTTGACTCTGAAATACAGTATTTTATTTGAATGTACAGAAAATTTCAATTAATCTAACGATGATGCGAGTTTTGCATTGTACTGTGCATTTAAATACTGGAAGGAGAATATGCCTCTTGGAGAATTAAGATACTGTTACGAGACAGTGTAGATGTGTAGTATTTGCAGGCAAAGTTCAAAGTAAAGAAAAAAGAACCTTTTGTATTTGGGGAAAAAAGTGTGTCCACACATGGTTCCAGTGCAATGTGCCAGGATAAACAGCATTTAACATATTTGTGTGTATTTTTCTAATGGACTTGTTTATTACAAAGTATGGCTTGTTTTGTTGTTGCTTTCAATAAGCTATGGTACAACACTTAAATTTATCAGTAACATGTGTACCATCATTTTCAGCGGTATTGTGACAAACAAACTGGCAGCCTGTGTTAACATCATACCCAAAATTAGTTCTGTGTAAGTATGTCAAATTTTACATTATGGTGGAATCTGAAACTTGATATTTGTAATGCAGTGAAAAATTTATGAAGTTGAATTAATTTAAAAAATATTCTCTTACAGATATGAATGGAAGGGAGAAATCAGTGAAGACTCTGAAGTGTTAATGGTATGTAACTGATGCATTATCAGAATACAAGGTAAACTGGCAAGATAATTAAACATATTAATGGTTGGTATGTTTGTCGGGACGCTGATGTCAGATTAGAAGTTGTGCGCTTCATATTTTGTACTAATGCTTCCGACAGTTGATGTGCTAAAATTTACAGACATACATTTCTCAAAGTATGTTACAGAAATGAATCTTTGGGTATGTTTTGGAGTAGACGTTTAATAACCAACTAAATCCATGGTTAAGGATCTTTATGTACATACTGCTACAGTAGGTTCTTTTAATTCAGATTTCCACAATGCCAAAGCCTAGGATTGTTCATCTCATGTTTATGTATGGAGCTGACAGCAGAACTGTTTCCTAAATTTTCATTTGCCTGATCATGTACTACTACTGTTGAGTGTCTGAATATTCCTGTATAATAATTGACTGATCACAAAAAGTCTATAGTGGGTCATACATATCCAGTTCAACATGTAAAAAGGTTGCTAGCATGTATCTTATGTTTGTTTATTTTCAGATGATCAAAACTAGAACATCTCGAGTTGATGAACTGGCACAGTATGTCAGGTAAATCTGAACCAAACCTGTCATACAAACAAAATACATAGGATTTGCTTCCTCCCCCTTTGGTTGCATAATTTGACATAGAATTTTGATATTTGTATGGTTTTTTTCAGATCAAATCATCCTTACGAAGTGTGTGAGGTTATCTCTTTACCAGTAAGTATCAAAATATTTGCTATCTATACTTTTCCAGAAAGAAGTATGCACCAAGTCCAGCATTCTTGGACAGGTTTTAAGCCTTTCATAAAGATTTTCCAAAGACACTCTTATTAGGGATGATAAGAACTGGGAAGACATTAGAAGAAAATATAACAATGAAATGTATTCTTGTAAACGTGTAACACAATACAGTAACTGTATTTATTAAACATGGTATCCTCATATCAAACACAATCTTACCTTAAGTAAGTTCCTGGATTAAAGCTGTGTTGAAGAATAGAAGTATTTTCCACATCCTAGTGAACAAGGATAAGTCATCCTTGAACATACATGAGAGACTGACATAACATTGCATTTATGAAACTGTAAACTTAACTTGAAAGGCTTTTACCATAGAAATACAAAAACTGAAGTTCCATTCCCTTTATTATGCAATACTAAGTTTTTCTGACTGTTATCACAATCAAATGAAAGTCTGTTGCCTGAGAGCGTATGTAAATGTATTTCAGATCGAGAATGGAAACCCACCTTACTTGGACTGGATTGGTGACATTGTTCCAAAAAAATCATGACTTCCACATGTCATACATTTATACCATCACCAGGACTAATATCAAGCCAAATTATTTTGTAAGAATAATGTAAAAATGACTGAGAGAATAAAGTTACTCTGTACAGATACAGCTTCATATCCTAGAATATTTAATTGTGTGTGATTGTGATACAGAACAGCCACTCTTACAGAACTGTTTGATTGATGCACTGCTTCAATGCTTGATCCAAAATTCACATTCTGATCTGAAAACGACCAGCCTTTGTTATGTACTTGACACCCTTGAATGGCTTGTACTTTTCACCGTACATATCAAGCCGATTCACCTTTAGTCCCGATACAGCTAGCTGGCTGATGATGAACTGAACCTGTGGGATTAACAAATAAATTACCCCTAGCTATCACTTGTACCACTGCAGTGTATAAACTACACATTTATGTAGCATCAAATGAAACTATGTACTGGAAGAAAGGGTTGGACAAGTAGTTGTGGTTTAGCCATTTGTCTGTAATGACATGTACGAGGGGGCGCTGATAAGTCCTTAGCCTGACCAGGAAGGAAACAAGTTACAACGACCAAACTCAGGATTTATTCAACATACTGTGCACGAAGCTCAATACACTTCTTAGCCCGTTGCTCTAACTTTTGCAAGCCACTAAAAAAAAATTCAGAAGGTTGTACATACAACCAGGTCTCCGCGGCAGCAATGACCTAAGCGTCGTGCGAGAACAAGACCTCCTAGGTGAACTTCCCGTGGCGTTTTTCCTTCAAAATGTCCTTCAATTGCACCAGCAGAGATAAGTAATACTCCACGTTGATAGTTCAGCCCTTTGGAAGATAATCAATGTGGAGGATGGTCTTGATCCCAAGAAATTGAGGCGAGAACTTTTACAGTGGATTTTGCACTTGGAATTTTTTGGGGTGGGGTAAGCCTCTATGCCCCCACTCCATTGATTGTTGCTTTGTTTGCAGGTCATAGTGATATAACCAGGTTTCATCCATGGTCACCAATCACAACAGGAAATCATTTGGATCGTACCAAAAAAATTCCAAAAATTGCTCAGACGACTGGCACTGTTGACTTTTTGATCCGCATTTAGGCATTTTGGGACCAAGTTTGTGGACAGCTTCCACGTGTCCAAATCTTCATGAGTGACACACCCAACCCGCTCATGTGAGATGATTGATTTAACCAAAATCTGGCAGTCTTCCAAGATTAGCTCATGAATTTGATCAATAATCTCCGGGGTGGTCACTGTTTTGGGTTGTCCAGGACGAGGTGCATCACAGGTGGAAAATTCACTAGGTTTAAACTGGGCCACCCAGTTTTTGATGTTGGCATACAATGGTGCATGTTTCCCTAATGTTTTTGCCGGAATGGCGTGAATTTCCTTTGGCACCTTGCCTTGCAGGCAAAAAAACTTGATGACAGCTCGCATCTCCATGTTGTTGAAATCGCATGTGTCGCCTGACATGCTTCCTTTCAGTCTCTGTAACAAGAAAAGACTCGCAATTCGGAACATGAACAAACCCCTTTTTCCAATGCTACTATCGATTCTGTCCTATGACATCGGGAAGTAGGGCGGGCTAAGGACTTATCAGCATCCCCTCATATATTGTTTGTTGCATTTTGTCCAGCAGCTGGCAAGATAGTAATCATTTTATAAACCTACATTAATATTTTAAAAGCCCCAAAATGAGTACCATCTTTTGGAACTGCTTCAGTGGGATTTAAATCTGTCATCCAAGGGTTACTAATACCTGTGCAAACATTATATGTTATTTAGTGCTCATGGACTGCGACATAACTGGAAAATTTGCAGATCCTCATTTACACAAAACATGGCAACTAAAATATCCAGAAGAACTGGGAACCTACTTCCTTCAGATAAGTATTCTTTTTGATCTTCCATATTCAGTATTATACATACATTAATGGCTGGATTCGACTCCACAGCAGCAGCACCAGACTGGAGATTGATCTGTAACACATCCATCAAACAATTACATTTTGATCCTGACCTTGATGGTCATTCAAGTTCTGATGCTGCAGGTAGCTCACCGTGCCACGCAGATTGGGCAACTTTGCTGTGTCAATACGCCCAATGTCCCACATCAGGACTTTGCTCACAGGGTCAAATGAGTATTTGCCTTGGTTTGGTGTCAGGCCACAGTTGAGGACTGCTTTTGGCATAGGTATCTCAATAATCACAGATTCAACCTAAAATGTACAGACACACAGAAATTACTTATATTCTCCACACAGACAGCTGTTTTAGAATGGGAATTATCATCAGGCGTAGGATTACAAGCAAAATGCATGCAATTCTAAGCCTAATGATAAGGGTAAGACAGTTTCCTTTGTTGTGTGCTCCTAATTGAAATGTGGAATTGCCTGCAGGACACCAATTAAGGTAGCTAGAAAGCGTTACACATTTAACATACTACAAAATGCATATTATCTTAAGCCTAATTATTATTTGTATTTGTACATAAAATTAGTTGTTAGTACGTTATTCGATTGGTGAAGGAATTTACGCAGCTTCTAATGTATGAGTGTTGTTCAGAACTACCTTCAGTTTACAGTCTGGTTCACTTGTGGCAGTTCAACTATTCCACTGGGAGGTTCTGCATAAAGCATTATAGGGATACAATGTACAGTAAGGACAAGGCTCTGGACATGTCACCGTTGCCATTTTTAAGGAAAAGAAACATACTTACAATAAGTACAATGAAACCACATTTATAATATAATATCATGTCCATATGTACTTTTGTGTACATAAATAACAATAGCAACAATGAAGTCTCTACTTACATTAAGAAAGAATGAGTATGTTAATTTTCTTATTTAGCTTTCTTCCTACCTCTTCCATTATTATTTTTGTATATACTGTCACAGTATCAGCTGAGCTAATTTCACAGAGTTCCGGTATTCAACACAGATGAATATTTAGTTCATCTGCTAGATACGGGAAAGCCATGCCACCTATGTATAAATAACTATAAAATTTTGTAAGCTGTTCACATTAGCAGACAGTGAAGGGAAAGGGATGCTCATGATTCTGTCAAAGATTTTTCTGAAAAATAACGGCACTCACTATAGCTCACCATGATGTGAGTATGACAGTTGGAATTAAAACATGCATTGAAAAACAGACAAAGAATATTTTCCACGACAGTCAACTGACGATAAGTGTGCCCATACTGTCAGTCAGGTTGAATGTACATATGCTAGGAAGAATAATATAGAGCAAGATACATATGAAAACACTTTGAGATAATGGGATATACTAAAGGGGAAAAAAAGTAATGTAAAATTAACATAAAATAAAGTACTGCGCCTTCAGTTCTAAAATACTGTAGAGTACAGTACACAGAGAAAATAGTGAATACTTGCAACATACACAAACAGAAGGATTAAAGAAACTGAACTCAAGTACTTACAGTTCTACCTATGGTCTGCTTTGGTCCAACAGTTATGTCAAGACGTCCACCACCAGCCTCGCGGAAGGATATGTTATGTCGTACATATATTGGAATGGCCACAATATTTTGTGATCCAATATGATACGACATTAATCGGAAGTTTCCGTCAGGTGGAATGAAAGACAGGATTCTCTCGGACTGCAATCGTACCCAAAAGATATTCACAAATTTACTTCCTCCATGGAGCAGAGTCTTTCTTCAGAAGACAACCGGTTCCCAGCTAGTCAAGAAATTCCCCACATATTATGGAACCTGAAGGTTCATTACTGAGTGTACAAGTTTCTGCCATCTGTCTGTATCCTGAGCCAGATCAATCCAGTCCATGCCCCCCCATCCCACTTCTTGAAGATCCATCTTCATATCATCATCCTATCTATGCCAGGTTCTTCCAAGTGGTCTCTTTCCCTCACTTTCCCCACCAAAACCCTGCATGCACCTCCCCAGTACATACTACATGCCCCGCCCATCTCATTCTTCTTCATTTGATGACCCGAATAATATTTGGTAAGGAGTACAGATCATTAAGCTCCTCATGATATAGTTTTCTCCACTCCCCTGTTATCTCATCCCTCTTAGGCCCAAACATTCTCCTCAGCACCCTATTCTCAAACACCCTCAGTCTACGTTCCTCCCTCAGTGTCAGGGACAATGTTTCACACCCATACAAAACAAACAGGCAAAATTATTGTTCTGTATATCTTAATTTTTATATTTTGGATAGCAACTGGTAGACAAAAGATTCTGCACTGGATGATAGCAGCATTCCCTGACTTCAGTCTGTTTTTAATATCTTCGAGAATAGATTTTTGATTCATGAAGGTTGTTCCCAAATATTAAACTGTTCCACCCTTTCGGAGGAACTATTATCAATCTTGTGATTTTGCCCTGCATTTGATCATGACCATCTACTTAGTTTTATCAGCATTTACTTCTAGTCAAATCTCTTAACTAGCAACTACTACAGTGTATTTTTTTTTAGTAGGTATGCTTCTGCCAAGTATATTAAGATCATCAGCATAAACCAAAAGCTAGCTGATGTGTAGCATTTAATTTCAAGCCACCCAAGTTTACCTGAACCCTCCTAATGGCCTACTCTAAAGCAAAGTTCAAAACCAATGGTGATGAAGCATCTCCTTGTTTGAAAACATTCTTATTAGGCAACATGTCAGACAAATGTTCGCCTGACTGCTACACGTTTCATTCAGACATTTTTATTAGCCTTAGCAGTTTCATGGAGATACCGAACTCAATGAGAAGATTACGGAAGACCACCCTCCTAACTGATCAAGAGGCTTTCTTGAAGTCTATAAATAGCTGAAGCACTGCTTCACAAACACTTACACAAAAGATCCATGAACATAAAACATGAGAGAATTTGTCTGTGAGATGACGTAAACAAGAACCGCAATGCAACAAAAATATGGCTAGGAAATTTTGTACATTTCGGTAGAAATGCTACAAACATATATTACAAAATAAAAAAGGTTAAGTTTTCTGTTACAGAAACCATGAAGGCATATGGGGGAGTTGAGGTACAGCTCCAACCAAAATTAGTCATGGCACTAGATGAAGGGGAGTGGTCAGACTATGCTCTGGCCATCTTTCTTGGCAAAGAACAAGCCCTCAGTACCCACTGGACACAAAGTTGAGTGGGCCCCAAGGCCAGTCATGACATTTTAACCACAGTCAGCATTGCCAGTAGCCCTCACTGATATTAAAACTGGGTAGCTAGTGTATACAGATTTAAAATGTTACTGTAATACCAATGTGCTGACTGGGAACATGAATGTGCCGTTACCATGTTACAGAGTTCAAATATTTGGGAACTACTCTAACAAATCACGACTGCAAGGATAAACAAAATTATGAACAGATTAAACTGAAGGACTGCTTGCTACTATTCAATCCAGAACCCTTTGTTTTTCCATTTGCTACCTAAAAACATATGGGAGGGTCAAATGAGTGGGAAATGTCAGCATGCACGAGAAGAGAATACATACACGGTTTTGGTTGGAAAGCCTGAAGGAAAGAGACAACTTGGTCTACCTATGCATAGATGGTAGGATAACATTAAAATGAATCTTAACCCTTTAAATGCCAAATTAAATCCCATCTGCTATTTGCTGGTGTTATTAGGAGCTCACCATATTCTCCACATTAGCAGGATAAGGGTTAAAGAAAGAGGATGTGGGGCCATGGACTGCATTTATCTTGCACAAGGTAAGGACAATGGACAGTGGACTCTTGTGAATGTGCTACTGAACCATTACATTCTGTAAAGTGTGAGGAATATCTTGACAAGCACAGAAATTATGAAGTTCTCAAAAAGGACTCTGCTCCATGGAGTTAGTCAATGGGGATGAAAAGAACAAGTATAAAGTGTTGCTTCAGTATAGCCTCCAATGCCAGAGATGTTCACACACACTCTTATATACATGCTGTCACTGTGCCACATAACAATTGTCAGTAATATGGCTCAGCTAAATTCTTTGTTGGGGAGGAACAACCCTAACCCACAACTTCATCAAAATCAGAAACAGGATTAGCACCTGGAACAGAACACAGAGTTGAAGCAACCACATTCCATACTTAATTGTAATAATGATGGATATTAGAAATGCTGTTTATCTGACAGCTTACATAACTAAGCTGCCATAAAATTTTCCCTTCTGAGGATACTTCACCACAAGACTGTAGTATGTCCAGAAAGTAAAGATACGAACACAAAAACATTTTTTTCAAATACTTTCAAAATCAAGTGAAAAAAACTCTTAACACTACCTTTAACTATTTTTAAACACAATCACCACCTCTGTTGAGGTATTTGTTGAGTGTGGGTATGAGTTTTTGTATTCTGATGTCATGCCAGCGCATGCAACCATGTAGTGACTTTGTTTTTCACCTCTTCATCTTCGTGAAACTTCTGGCTGGCCAGATGTTTCTTTAAAGGCAAAAACAAATGGAAATGGACGTATGCTATACACGACGGTGTTGCCACCTTCAAAGCAGTGATCTCCCTTTCCCTCCCACCCATTTGTATCTTTAATTTCTGGATAACCCCTGTTGGATTACATACACTACAAAGTCTTCCCTCTAGAATTACATGCAGTTCACATAAATCACCACATGGCTTAAGAATCTTACCTCCCATCTCTTGAAACGAACACAAGGATGAAAGCTAACATCATCAAATAATCGTGGGTTCATGAAGGACAACGTCAGATCAGGCATGCCACTCAGTTTGATGCAGCAGTCAATCTGTAGAAAGAGGACACATATTCATGATATGCTGGTGCATGATGCATTTCTAATGATATAATGATATCTAGGTGAATATCATCCTCCTTGAGGTATCTCCACCTTGATGAAGGCATTATTGCCGGGTAAGGAGGCCTGCATGGTGCAATGACCCGGAGAGCTATGCCAGCGGTAGTGTAGCTACTGGTAGGGCCACCCATGCTGGACAGGTCAAAGGAGAGCACCCAGACAAAGAGAGATACCCTGGCCCTTCAGGTTGGGGGTTGGACGTGCTGCTAGCGACTGCACCCTGTAAAAAATCTATTGCTGCGAAAGTTCAGTGAGGAAATTTCAGACAGATGCAAGGAAGACAAAAAAGGCTATTTGAAATGGACAATGAGAAAAAGATTAAGTTAGCAACCTGGAACATAAGGACGATGTTACAAGTGGGAAAAATGATGGAAATAGCAGAGCAGTTACAGAAATGGGAAATAGATATCACTGCAATACAAGAAGTAAGATGGAAAGGAAGTAGCAAAATAAATAAACCAAAATATATGGTTTACTATAGTGGGGCAGAAAAACAAGGAGAACATGGAGTAGGGTTTACTGTAACAAAGAAATTGCAAAACTACTGTATGGGGTTTGAACCCATAAATGAAAGAATGTGTAAATTATGGATCAGAGGGAAATTTTATAATATAACATTAATATCCGCATATGCACCAACAGAAGATGCATAAGATGAAGCTAAAGAGCAGTTCTATGAAGAATTAAATATAACTCTGGAGCAATCGTCTAAACATGACGCTGTCATAATATTAGGAGATTTTAATGCGAAAGTTGGTAAAGAGATGAACGATA
>Ga0136643_10003221_pt1 | contig 21837 bp, 9 predicted proteins | sample TergutLab28metaG_FD_96883 | JGI IMG/M metagenome (GOLD analysis project Ga0136643, IMG submission 96883) | Labiotermes labralis P1 segment gut microbial communities from Petit-Saut dam, French Guiana - Lab288 P1 (version 3) (version 3) | ecosystem: Host-associated > Arthropoda: Insects >...
ATTATGACCTGTACCGGAGGCTGCGGTTACAGTTTTTAGTACTCCTGATGATGGGTGCTGTGACACCCGAAACATGTAGAGTGACTTTGCAGTAAATAAATATCTGCATACTGTTGCATCTGGGTGGATTTTTATTAACATTGAGGTTGTAATAATTACGTAAACGCGGCGCCTTCTTATGTTATACGTGCGTTGGCTTTCTTGTTCTTAATTAAAATTAGTTTTATATTTCTTTGCTTGTAACACCTTTACACTGACAAATAACAATTTCACTTAAGGATAAAATAAAAATTTGTTGAAATAAAAACGTCCGAAATTCCGTACTTTCCCCAGTATTGAAGATTTATAAAGTGTTGATGTTATTAACACACATTAACACACATCCATTTACTGTTAAACAACTGCGGGGGCAAGGCGATGATATGCAGTGTCTGTACTTGATCACTGCGAACTTCTGAGAACAGGATATGTATCAATTAAAGCAGATTTGTAGTGCATCTTAACATTAAATAAAAGCAAAGCCATGTTTAAACATAATGTAGGCGATAAACCCTGCGGGGCCCGCAGCATTCCATTGTGCTCTCAGAATGGCAGCTTCTGCGTGATACAGCAAATCGGGTTGGCTACAAATGCTGCAGGTAAATTCTGACAGGTTTTGTTACAGCTTTCTCTTTAGCACTGTTACATTTAATCGTAATAATTGTATATTGAAATCATTTATACTTACGGAGAATATTTATTTTCAGTTTTGTTTCGAGTGAGCAAGCAAGGGTTTAAAACACACTTGAATTTATTATATGAGTTTGCCCGAAGTTGTCGTCATGATAATGCACAAACATTTTCTCGAAAGCAAATGTAGTTGTGTGCAATGACACAGGCATGCAGATATAATGTATTTCACTACGGGAAGGAGGTAATGGAGAAATGAATTTCCGCAGAACGAGGAAACCACTTTTCAAGAAAATAAATTGAATGTACTTTATTATTACTTATGTTTGTCCACATTAACATACATGCACATTCTAATATTTCTTAATTTGTTTGTTTTTGTATTTTTAAAACAGTGATAGGACAATGTAAATGTTTTTATTTGAAATCTCGAGTGATGAATTTTCATACACTCTGGCGTTTGGATTCCATAATGAATGACTCCCAGTTATAAATAAGAACACTTAATAATTAAAGATTATAGGCGCCGTGGTACGTCGATTCGTCGTATTTTTTGCAGAAGATGATGTGCCAACAGTCAAGGAGATAAATAACTTCTGTCAGTTTCATTTGCTGTAATTTCGTGTGACATTTAGGCGTGAAGTTTCGTAATTGCCAGAATGATAAGAAACATCAGGGTGCCGGAGATTACGTCGGAACGGTTTACGCGTGAGTGTTGAGGTACTCACGTGGGTGACTGTGAAGGAGAGTGTCTTTTGGGATGTGACCGCATCGAGTCTCTTAGAAATTTCCGGTTTTATGGAAACCCTTCTTCAACCATATTCAGAGTAGAAGAAGAAGACGAGAGGTTTCTTCGAAATTTGATACATTTCTACAAGACGACACGGGATCACAACCCAGAAAGAAGCTTTATTTAAATAATGTTTACTTCTGAGAAAATTCCTCATATATGTGTAAAACGTAAGCCATGAATGTGATAAATTGTGGCAGAATTTAAATATCAGTATTTGAAAAGTGTAATGATATTTTCTACGTACATTTTTATTAATTATTTTTGTAGTCAGTTTAGAATTAAAGAGAGTGCATACTGAGCTAAATTAAACGAAACAGGATGAATGTTGTTGCGCAAGTTGCCATACAGCGCCCTGTCTTTAGATGAAACTGCAAAGTGCTTCCGCGGGTTGCTCTTATGTTACAAACCAAAATACGATATTGTAAGACGTACCAAAGCATTGATGAATTAAACCATCCCAGAAGCAGTGAATGTAATTTAAATATGCCGTGAGATGACATTGGTTTACCCGCGAGAGTTGAGTTTATGATAAGCTTCTAGACTAATGTGCTATTAAAAAAAAATATGTGCTTTAATCGTAATGTGATCTGCTAGGAAACTGACATGTGCATACGTATACATTATATCAATAAACACATAATAATAATAATAATAATATAATTTTCTGTTTGAATGTGATAGCACACCATAAAATTGTCGAATTTAAAGTAAACAACAGCAGAAGAAAATCCTAAAGCGTACTTATTTTTCCCATGGAAATAAGTTTACATTTTCTCTCTGTGGCCTTAATAAGTTGAAATGGTATACGGATGGAAGTAGACGAGGATAGGCGAAACACACAGTTCAGTCCAACAACGCAGTCATCACAACATAGAGCAGGCAGCTTAGCGTCTTCGTCCGAACCTGAGGAACACGTGATCGACGTCTTGTCGCTTCACACCGGTGTCCACCATGGGGCTATTGTTGTCACGTACGACTGTAACATAAGACGTTGTAATCAGAGTGCGTACAGGACCCCTAAGACACGGCGTGTCGTCTAATGTGTGTCGTAAAAAGACGACGACAGCTTGGGCTGGACAACTGGATTTCGGTAGCTGACAGAAGTAAAGATTTTCTGTGTTCCACGTTGCCCAGACCAGCTGTGAGCCCACCCATCTTTCTGTCGAATTGTTAAGAGGTAAAAGTGTCTTAGTGCACAACATAATACTGTGGGGAATGGAAGTACAGCTCCACTTGTTCTTAATCTTGTCACTAGATGTAGACAAGCGGTCAGATTAAGGCCCCGGCCACTTCCCCTAGGGAAAGAGTCCCCGGCACCCTTTCAACAAGAGGCTGGATGGGCTTCAGATACGGTGTCGGCGATTTGGAGAACAGAATTTTTTTTGTCCCTGCCGGGAATCGGACCACGATTCCTCGGTGTCAAGTCAGTAGCTAGTCGCAATACGGACTACATTGTCTCGGCTGGTCATCTAATGAGTTGAGTGTGTAAATCAGCTGACTCTTCTAATGCGTCTGTTAATGCAAGCGGTTAATCCTTACTCTTTGTTATGGCGTCATGCCGGAAAGTTCAGTTATGAAGATTAAGCTTTACCTGTTTATGAAGATAACTTTCTTCTGGGACGTGACTCCGTGTAGTTCGCTAGCTCTTTTTTAACACTTCTGAGGCCTTTACTGTCTGAAACTTCTGAATACAAAAGTGAGGAATAAGGTTCCTCCGAAAAGTAGGTATAGTATGATTTATTCCATAAAGTATCCAGCTTCAGGGGCGTGTAACGTTAGCGAGCCTAGCCTCATGTCTTAAGTCAGAAGAGTGCTTGAATCATGTGAGCATAGATCAGTGCGTTTATGCAATCGTAGGGGCGGAGGTGCCAGTATTTGTCTCTTTACATTGTAGCTGCAATCATGTGACTGAGGCAGGAGGTCCGTAGGGTTTGTGAGACTCGTGCTGAAGGCTGTCACGCACTATGACTGGGGCGCTGTGGATGTAATCCTGTTATACCTGCACGACTTCACTTACCACATCACAGCATTCTTTACAACCAACACCGTCATAATCTAAACGCTCTTGTACATATTTGGAATGTATCTTCGGTTACTGCCGTTGTGGGGTATAGGGGTCGGTATGGTGTCACGGAAGTGTTTGTTTCCGGTTGCGCACTTCAGTTTCAGAGAACATTTCCGTAAAGTGAGATGACACCCAAGGATGGCTGTCATTTAAATAGGCTCTCCACTTGCCATTAGTAGCAAAAGGAAAACTGTCACTTCTGCAGTTGAAAGGTTAGGTTATAGAAAAGCGTCTCATGACGTAGCCTACACAACAGGATGATTAGGTGGTGATAGGTTATTAGATTGTTGAAAGAGGTCCTTTTTAAATGCATAGGTCATGCATATAGCGTTGAGTGTGTTAAAGAGTTTCTGAACGACAAATTCGAAAGTGCCTACAAGGAAGCTGTCGCAGTGTGTTTGAACACACTCCGCAGGCAACCGTTTGCTGACTGATTGAAACCACACATCATGTCACACAGTAATGCAGCTAACCCGGCAGGGATTTGAACTGAATATCTCCTGAATGCAGTCGAATATACTAAACCAATCTACTCACCGCACATCACGGTTGAGTGGTTAGCATTGCTGCTTTGTATTCTGTAGGTCCCGACTTCAGTTCTTTCCCCGAAAGCTTGTTATACTAATGTCAGTGGCTTTCACATAACCCTTAAAGGCAAATACTGGTACTGTAACTACAATTTACTCACAGGCAAAAAAAAAGGTAAATTTCACCCTAGAACAGGCCATGTAGGCTCAGAGGGGGATTAGAGGTTTAGCTGCACACTTTCTTTAACCTCGGCGCTAGATGGGGTTTGGTGGTCAACGCCACGCCCCGGCCGCTTTAATCCCGGCAGAAAGGCCCGGTACCAATGGTACAAGAGACTGGGTGGGCCCCAGAGTCGGTCTGGATGGTTGCGGAACATCTCCCCTTCTCCACGGGATTCTATCCCCGGACCGTCCGGCCCATCAGTTCACATCCAGACTTTTCAGAACTTCCTATTCACTGTTGTCCTCAATAACAACGAATGATAGTATGTTTAGGCTGTGTAGTTGAAAAAGCGTCGTTTAATAAGGTGTGAAAAGAGGTAAAACAACTTACTTGGCGAAGGACGAATTTAGATTCCAGTCTTGCGGGATATGACGCCGTGTGTATCTGTAAATAAGTAAGTAGACACAGTGCACACGGCGTCACACTCCAGATGCGTAAATTTGCATCAACACTCCAGTGGGAACCTGAAACCTGGAATTAATTTGGGTACTCTTTTATCTGTCATTAATTTTTAAAACATTTAATTTTACCTTTGTCGTCTAAGTAGGCTTCCATAGCGTTGGAGAGCTCGTAGAACGTAGACAGTGCGGCACAAACTTTGCGTACTTTCAGGGGTAGGTCCTCCTGCTGAAAATTGGGATTGCACTGGGGAGGAGGAAGGGCTGCCACACGACGCGTCGCAGACGCCAACAGAACGGTGAGGACGCAGATGAGAGCCACACACGCGTGCTTCATTCTGCCACAGAAATCAGTAACTGACATAATCGAACTGCAAGATTAACACTTTTTATGTTTTATATTTGATATCTGATTTTAAATTCGGGGTTTCTGATGTAAAACATACATGTACATGTTTTGTTCTTTTGCAGACTTCGGCAGTTGGGTGAATGTAACTACCCGTCTTATTCACGAGATATATCACTGGAAAAGCATCGGTGTATATATATATACACACACACATATATACATACATACACAGATGTTAACCTGCTTTTGTGGTTTTGAAATCGTTGAGATAAAAGTTAAATGCAGTAATGTGCTAAAAGAAAGTGGCTTGTTTGAATAAACAAGCAGCATTAAAATGTTTAATTCATATTGCTCTCTGAAACGATCCCCCTGAAGCCTCTCCCTGAAAACAGCAACAAAGCTCATAGCACCAAAAACATTTGTGTCTTTAATTTATCTTTTAAGTTAAAACAAGCTTTAGTAACGAATTCTGGTTGCACGCATTCTCGAGAGACATTATTTGCTACTCTCGACACATAAGGTATCTTGACATTTGGATAGAGTAGTGAAGACAACGCTATTGATATAGATGGACTGACACCTGTTTTTGCAGAGGCAATGACACTACCGTTTTCATATTGCACAAAGTCGTGATGCCTATCACTGTCACGAGGAGCATTCACCATAAATAGCAAGTGCCAAATAATGCACACAGATTCTAGCTAGCTCTGCAGTGCCGTCCTATATTACTCGGAAATATGATCTAGTTTGTACGGTGGGCCGTTTAGAGAAAATTGTTAAAATTCGATTTTGGATCCCCGACTAAAGCGAGTAATGAACTGGAACGATACGAACCAAAATTAAACCACCATAATAGATATACAATTGGATTTATAGTGTAATGAAAGTTGTATTCGCTGTGACAGTAAATACAACAGTCTTCTTTAGACACACAATGGCATTACTTACTTCGAAAATGTTCAAGGGAACTCAGAAATTTTGGGATTCAGTATTTTGTTGCGTCATAGTGATCCATCGCATTCTCTTAGGAAATTAACAGCAGGTGCATTGTAATTATATGTAAAATAATATTTATAATGAGTTGAAACAAAATTAAAAGTAAACTGTGAGGAAAGCTTAGTGCGTAGCCCACGTAGCAAGTTTATAAAAAATGAGCAGTAGTTAGGGAAATGGAACTTGACGATCTAGTACTGGATACGATCTCGGTGACAAGTGTTCACTGCTTCTACCTTACGCAAGAAACGCACAATATTCCATACACATACATGTTTTAATTTGGGGGGTGTCGTCTGGCTATTCTATGACAACTGTTTGAATGAAAAAATGATGTTAAATGTGCTGTTTTTTCAGAAGCGATTTTGCAGTTGCCTGAAAACTTGTTAGTGCAATGTGTTACTAATTAGAACATGTACGTTTGTTTTTAATAACGCGGAAAACGTTACTGTCCAGAGTCACTTAGGGGTAAAAAGAATATGCACGAGTAACCTTTATCCGTCAGCAGGTTAGTTAGTTCCATCTCTTGCAGATATTCTGATATTTGTTTGCCATAGAAGTCCATGAACTGCAGTTAAACACATTTTCTCTGCAATTTCTTCCTACGTTACACAAAGCCGAAGACACAGGCGGGGTTTCAGAAATATAGAATCGTGAAAATCACATCTGCGGCAAGTCTGCATTTTGCTGCGAATGGTCCAACTTCTGCCCGTGTTTTGTTGTGATGTCTGTGACAGGATTGCCCTAGACTAGCGAAAGCGTCCTTTTTTTTTGTAGACAAGATAAACTTGGTGCACAAATTTATTCTTAGCATATTTATTAATCTCTACATGTTTCGGGGTACTATGTGCCATCATTAGCAGAAACAACTGTGTTTTTGCGGCACTTGGTACTTGTTATTCTATGCACCCTGCATACCAGACACTCATCCACACGGAATGACAAGTACCAAGTGTCGCATAAACACAGTTGTTTCTCCTGATGATGGGCACACAGTCGCCCGAAACATGTACAGATTGATACATATACGAAGAATAAATTTGCGCACCAAGTTGGTTTTATTTGCAAGAATATACAGAGATGCAGGTCAACAAAATATAAAATTATTTTTATTTTTTACCCTTGTGCCTGTTAGAGAGAAACTGTTTACAGATATAATCAGAGTATGTATTCGGTACGAAAAATTTGGTTATTGGTATCTATTCCCTGCCGCAAATTTCAGTTTCCATGTGACCAAAAATTAGTCCCGAAAGTGCCCGTACACGGATCTGAAATACGAAATCAGTCAAAATATTATAACCAGCAAATACAGGTGCGATGTCGTTAGGTATTAAGATAAATGTAAATCTGATGTTCTTCTTTTTCAAATAAATATTTCTCCCTCTACTTCCTGGTTAAGCACAATGCAACACGCGTTTTTTCCAGTAATCTTAACTCTTTCGCGTTTACATATTTTGCCTCCGTGTTGTATTTTAATCATATTGGAGTCAAAACGGAACTTTATTTATGGATATTGAAGTTAGATTATACGTAATGGGCTGCACATTGTGACTTGAATATCCGTAAACAACATATTATTAATTAGTAATCTTCCCTCTTTCTTTGTTCAGAACGGCTACATTGTCTCAGCATCTGTTTTATAAGATTTTATCTTTGGTGAATTACTATCCATTTTTCCTACAACGTTTTATCTCTTACTCGGTCGTCTCTTATCGCCTCAAAACGTAGAAAATCTGAAACGTCTATGTTGTATGCAATTTTTCAGTAAGTGGCCACTTGACAACTCCGTATATCAGTAGTTTTGTTATGGTACGAAATATATTTTTCTCATATTCTTTGCATGTAGAGTGAAAATCAATTCGTCACACGCCCCCGGCATTGTGATTCCTTGCTAAAAATGCGTAACAAACATTATGCACCGTTAGTCCTGGGACATTTAGTTTTCGAGTTATACCTCCCAGATGAATGGCACAAGATGTTCAAGGATAAAATCGTGAGCGCCTCTTATTTACGCGTATACTACATGTTGAGGACTGCCGTCGGGTAAGAATGTGCGCTCCGCGATTAGTGGTATGGATCCAGTTGATCATGAAGTTGTACTTTGAGGACTGTCATTTGTTAAAGACTCAATTCTCTTGCGATAACGCGTGATCATCTCCACCACGTTCGTCCCACAGCTGCCATTATGGCATCTTCGTTGGCTGGTGTTCGTAAAATCCATGGGTGGCCTGTATTTACAGGTGCTGTAGGTATTACTATTCTAGTCTGACGGAGAAGGCTCTCAAATCGTCAATAGATATTAGCATCCGCATGACGACGACCAGAATAATGCAGTGTGAACTCCCGTGCATGTAGCAGTATTCGTCCTGTGTGTATTCCAAAACCATTATGTCGGAACAGAGCCCAGCGGTGCACTGTGTGTCTTGAGTACCTACTATAAGGTAGAGTGGGATTTGCCTGGAGGATATAAGAAATGTGAGAGAAGCCTGAATAGAGATAGTCGGTGTTGCGACTGAGATTCGAACCAGATACATCCAAAATAAAAGCCAGAAAGATGACTCCTTCCACCAGGCTTCGCAGTGAGAGTGTTGCATCTTGCGCAGAGATGATGCCAAGCCAAGCGGCGTTTTAGCACACGTTAGAGGGAGCGTCGTTTGAGAGGTAAAAGCACAGCTGTCCATATGCTGGGCACCGCGCCATAAAGGTGTAGAGCCTCGTGCGGTCTTAACTCACAAAGACGTGAGCGCTTCGGCCTCTTTACCCTCGAGGTACGCTCCCATTACATTACATAGAAGGTTTGGTAGGATTCCGATTATGTTTGGATTCGATGGGAAAGACTGCCGGTTAACCTTCCTAAAGTCAGGCACTTTAGTGACTAAACATTCTCAATTTTAGACCCTGTCGCAAAATTGCGAAAAGCTCCGTTAGCTTTGTCGTATCTTTCCGTCCGTCCACGTACAACAATTCGGTTCCCACTGGACAGATTTTCATGAAGTTTGTTATTTGGGTATTTTTCAGAAATCTATCGAGAAAATTCAAGTCTCATTAAAAATCTGACGAGAATAACGTGTTCTTTACATGAAGAGCTGTGTTCATTTATGACAGTCTCTTGCTAAGTTCTTAGAATGAGAAATATTTCGGACAATAGTTGTTGAGAAAATAAAAACAATTATATGTGAAATAACTTTTTTCCGAAAATCATGCCTATTATGTGATGAGGAAAAGTGTAGTAGAGCCAGACAGGACACAGATGACAGTATAAAGCATATCATGCGCTTTCCATGCTGGATAACTAGGGCTACAGGTACATACTCATAGCATGCAATACTTATTGCTCTTCCACGGCAACAATGGTTACGCGAACTCGCCTCTGTATTACGTTATACTTACATTGCATGTCCTATTCTCGTCTCCAGATGGCAGACGTAAAAGTGTTTTTAAAGAAATCGGGTCGAAGCGCCACAGGAAAAAATATTAAAAAGCGTAATTAGTTAAGCGAGCCAAAAGTATCGTAGGCTGTGTGTATCAGAATGCACCAACTGTGGAAGTCATTTATTCGGCAGCCCATGTTTATGGCACAGGGAGAAGAGTCTTCAGGCAAGCATTCTAATGGACTCAAGTGTGGGAAGCCTTACTCTGCAGTGCAGCTGTGCGATAATTGGACGCATGTAGTTGAAAGCAATTGCATGAATTTCGCCACTCCTTTAAATCCGCAGAAATACGGACTTGAGGAAATTGTTAGTGTTCTGGCTACTTCTAATTATCGAAGTAAGTTTACCAGAAACCCACGTCATTGCTACCACGCACATAGATATGCTAATCTGTGGGGCTGCAACACTCTCACATTCTTGCAGCAGTCATCAGAATGAAGATTGGCCATGCCTGACGTCTCTGTATTAGTATATTAGATTAGTACGATTTTGCCATCATGTTTCGCAGACAAAAAAAAATTGAATTAGCAAGCCAGTCTCTGGAAAGTCTGCTGTAAGGCTATTAGAACATTTTAATTTAAATTTCTGTGCAGTTAAGTCGATGAAATAGGTAGCACATATGCCGCGCATTTATGAGGTCAGGAGTTTATGTACCGGCCATAAGGCCAGGTATCGGCATTGAAAATTTCGTAAAAATGTGGAGGCGGAACGTTAGAACAAGTTAAGACCGTTTCGTTCTACACACACAGTAGCCAATTTGTGTTTTATGATTGCATACATGTAGATGTATTGATTGTTAATTTTTATAAGGTTCGAATTAAAGGTGAACAAATGCAGTATTCTGTGGACGTAGAACAAGCACACACATACACAAACAGTAATGTTGAATCACTGTCTGTGAGTATTCTTCATCTAATTTGTTAGGTGATTAAATCAAGAAAACGTCTGGTGTACAAGACACGCAAGCCGCAGTAGGGGAGACCGGGAAACGACTGAAAAACCTTAAGGTAAGAGAACATTTAGGATATCCACCGGTAGATTGGAGGATAATATTAAAATGAATTAACATCTACAAGCATAGCGACGTTCCAAACCTATGAAGGTATGTCTGAAATATTTTACGCGGACGTCCTTAAGTATCACGATCTTCCAAACACTTCAGGCAGATAAAATTCAACAACTTCAATTTGTACGTTGTTGGAGACAATTTCTTTCAGGTTGAGAAGCTGGAAACACTGGTGCACGGTCTTCGGCTACACATCGGTTGCTTACACTTGCTACACATGCCATTGTTTAAGTTTCATATGTTTGTTTGATATACTTCTCTTGTTTAGTGTCATATAAAATTTCAGTATTATCCTTATTAGGGGCAGATATCAATCGTGAATATAATTATTTTGGCGTTTCCAACGATTAAGTACTTTGTGCTGAATTTCTTATCATTTATCAATATTCTGTCATAATAAATTTTATACCTCTCAACCTTTTGTAACACAGCCTGGTGTACAGTTATAGTATGGGAGTGAAAATGTCACGAAGTTGTTTTTCAACAATATTTCCCAATAAATCTCTGTATCTGTGTTGCTTCTGACACTTTACGACGACATATCGCTCACTGAATGCAACACCAGCCCAACTAAAAAACTTCCATTTGGAGTTAACACTATGGTTGCACTAAAAAACGTAACAACTGTACTCGACAGTACCGGCACACTTCTAAGTCAAAACATGCCCCTCCATATGCCATTATTGTCAGATTTAGAGGTTATATTTTGAGCTCAAACTCAGTATTAACTGCAAATGGGAAATTTTTGGATTGTGCCACTATTGTATTCAGTGAACGATACTACGTTTTATGACATCACGGCCACATTTTCTGCATTCGGTAGTATCAGTGGATCAGTTTTTTCCCTTGAAACTTAAGGTGTCAATTCCCTGATATTTTATCAGTTTTATCAAGTATTTCGTCTGCGATATAGTGCCACATATTTAAGTCCTGAATTCGACAATACTAAAAACCTGTAACACATTTCGAACTGCAAGCAATGCAGATTTTACTCAGCCAGAATTCAATATCATGTCCAGCTATGCGCAAGACCAGTCCATCAACCAAATTTTATTTTATTATGGATTATAAATTTACATTGACTAAATATGACTTCATCTTCGTAAGGGTTGTAGGATTAACAAAAATGCAATACGCAGACTTTAGAAGTTATATTGGACACTTCGTGTCACTTTTTACTTTGACAACTCTGCGACTGACGTAATAGGAGACACATCGAAGGTTACTGGAAACGTGTTAGTATAAATAGAAATGAATAATTACCGCAATGTAAATTACCTATGAATGTGTGCACCACAAATAAAGAAATCAACTCACCTCAGGCGCAAGAGCGACTCAAGCACTGGGAATAACCTATATGCCCATCACTCACAGTTGCATGATGCAACTGATAATTTGATGAATACGTTTGTTGCATAATATGCGTAATTAACTGCAAGCCAATCGCACGCATGACGGAGTAGTTAAACAATAATCGATAGTTCGGTGCTTAGAATTAGGGCCGTGTCACTAATTGACCGGATCGATTACAAACTTTTCATTCAGTCCGATTGAACACAAGTAATGAAATTTGTATGATCCTGTCACACAGACTACGTTCATGAATAATAAGAAGTGATGATTCGTTGGCAAACTTTGATGGTTACACTACAGCGGTAGCAGTCAAACCGCGTTCCGGCGGCGACTTGTACAGCTTCGGTAAACACGTTCTTTGTAGAAGTGATGCAAAATTGTTAATTTTTAATTAAATTTTTATTTTTTAGCCATTCTTGTACATAATCAGTTTTGGGTTTGTTTTCATTGTGAATCGATAAAAATAAAATTTAGATTTTCATAAATATGCCTAAGTATTTTATTTTTAAATAAATGGTTTTGCTTAACGAAGCTTTGTTCCATTAATTAAGACAAAAACATAAACACGTACTTTACAAGGTTTCGTGAAAATTTAGATATACTGACAAGGGTTCCACGAATGTTAAGAATTTGTAAAGCACTGCTCCAAATACATGAGCAATATTAACCCTCAGCTAACGGTTTAGGATTCAGTGGTAATTTTATGTACCACTGTTTTAACACAGACGTTAGTGCGTGTTTCTGTTGACACAGTTTGATGTTTTATAAGTTTCACAATAAACCACGAATTTAATGCTTAATCAAAAATCAATTTGAAAGGATGTGTGTGAGAGAGAGACAGAGAGAGAGAGACAGCAGCTCTGGCATAATTTAAGGTAGGCTGTTCTAACACAGACATTCGTCTCCAGGAATTGAAACCCTCGGTAACGATGGTTGGTTGTAGACAGAGATTTAAATCAGGCACCACTGCAGTATGAATCAGTTTTGCTACCAACTCGAGAGATACCATTCATGATTTATCATTTAAATCTGCTAAATTCATTCATTTTTTTTGGTTGTGAGCTTATAACAAAGTATAAGAAATATCAATTTTCCACTTTAATGGTCCGAAACGCTTTGCATGAACAAAGGTTTTAGAACCTGATGGCGCTGTGTGTTCGTGTTTAGTCTTATTTGTTCTCTCTGCTGCCCTTACAGCAAATAGGCTACTTTCACATGTGTTAAATTAGTTGGGTGTATTTTTTTTTGTCAAATGTATGTGTTTTATTGAAAATAAGATTAAAGTTATGTTATTGAATCCATTTTTCGGAGTACTATTAAAGATCTGAGTATTAAGTCATGTGAATGATCGTAGGTTACATCAGTGAAAAATTAAATGAAGAATATTCTTGAAGTGAAGGATTTAAACTAATTTAGAACGAACAGGACAGACAAAATGATATGAAACAAACATGTTTTTTTTGTTTCCCAGCTGCAAGATTTTCTGTCGTGAAGGATGTGAATAGGGAGGGACATACAGGCCCACACTGAGAACTGGGTCAGAATTTTCCTTTGATGTCGTGAACGGCACTCGTGGGATCAGTAAATTACTGTGCAACAAAAGGAACTAAATGTTGCTGACTTTTTGGTTTTGGCTTAGCAACTGTCTGGGCCATTCAGTGGCTCCCTTACCGCACATACTTGTCATAACCTACTGAACTGGTATCTTCCCTGCACTTAAGTGTGAAATTCCGATATGAACTCGACCGCGAATTCTTGTTTCTTTAAACAAACATTGCCCTTTAAAGGACTGCCTAATTTGCCTGTGTGGGATGAAAATACGAACACGAGACAAGACCAGCAAAAGTACCATGAGGAGGAAAGGTTTCAGTAGGCGTTCCTTTTACAATCAAGCCTTTGTGTACGAAGGTGGTTTAAAAAATTAAGGGCATTTTTTATGCGCAGTTTTCAACAAAATAATCACCCAAAATTGAAACGTATCGTATTATGAAAATTGCAGCTATGTCTTTCGGGGATAGGGCTTCGTGTTCATTGGTAATTTGTTACTGACGTCATGGATAAAGCTGCTGCCTCCGTGTTCAGGATAGACGGAGAAGAAGAATTTGCCAGGCACATGGCTGCGTTGTACAGTGAAAGAGCGGATTAATTTAGAATTTCAAAATTATTGAGTTTTTTACTTACATTTGTGGATGTCCCTGTTAACACCAGGGTTTTGCCAGGACACATCCATTATTTTTAATATTAATGGCTGAAACTTATCTCATCACTATCTTTTGTCAGATGTTGATTTCATTTATGTTTATATGTAGGAATGTATTTCTAATTAAAATTCAACATTTCTCACTTCATCTAGAACTTGCTCTGTCTTCGTCATGTCTGTTCCTCACATGACTTTTAATTTGCATAAAAATTTTCGTACATTTTTAATAATGTTATAGTGTTACAGGCGATTATCTCAAAGAGCGAATTAAGCGATAAGCAGAAAGCTCCTCCGAAATTCGGTAAGAAATTGCCAGAAGACACGACATCATACCTCAGAAGACTTTAATCTTCATCCATACTTTGTACACAAGTCCACAAGTTTCTTAGATTCCTCTAAATAAAATCTTTGCATTCGAAGTCTGAAATTATCTTCCACCGTTTCTTTACAAGATTGCTATGCTTGTGTCAGCACTAAGTTCTGGTTCCGACATTGTGCTTTATCTACTTCCGAATTTCAACACGATACTGTCGGCGGCTGCCCCAGGCGAATATAAAAAATTTGTTGTCCCTTTTTCTCTAAACCATTCCAGCAGTTAGTAAACGTTGCTCCAGACCACAAACATAGGATCAAAATCATATGGCTACACTGAATACATTAAAAAGTAAAAAGTTCCAAGTCATTATACCGGCCCTCTATTTCATTGTTACCATTATGACATTCTAAACAAATTAACATTGCTTTCACTGTTTGATTTTCCGTCGTTTAGTTAATATACTGCAGTTCGATAGACTACAAGCTAGATATTAGACTATTCCTAGGAGTTTTACAGCGTTTAGCGTAACATACACATGCGTATTTGATTTACTATTGATTATATCGCAATTAGCGCACTTCATGCGCATATTATACACCACGTAACACACGAAGTTCATTGTTACTTCATACCTTTCACGTAAATGATATTTCTTTAAGCTCGTAGGGACCATTTCATTATTTTTAGCCGCAGTCACTTAGGCACCTAACTACAATCAGTCCATCCGGTATTTGATAATCCCATTGAAAGAGCAGCAGCTGACAATCCCGTGACGTTAGCAGGGGTAAGTTGTAATTGCGAATCTTTTTCTACTGCCTCTGCATTATTGGCTGTATCTGTATCTGCCTTTTTTCACTAGAGCTGCCATTGATATGCCTCGCTGCTATGGGACCAAGAATCCTTAAATTCCTGCGGAACTGTACTGATGAGAGTGTATGATCTCCCTTTTTCCGCAGCGAAAACCCGATAGCAAAGCCCTGAATATATGTCCTGTTACGTGGTCGGTGAAAATGTATTTTATTCTTCGCCCGAAGAAAATATGTACATATTATTAGGTTACTGGATTGATCACATCTTGCATACGAACTGCCTTCTAGAAGACCTTTTTCAAGAAAAGATAGAAGGGACCGGAAGACGAGGAATAAGACATAAGCAATTACTGTTTTACCTTTCGGAGAGGACTGAAAATTGAAAGACAGAACACTAGAATGCACTTTGTGGAGACCTCACTTTGGAAGAGGCTATAGGCCTATCGCAAGACAGGCTACGTGATGACGATAGTAACTTGTATGTAATCCGTTTCTTCAATGATAGAAATGGAATTCTGTTTCATAATATTTGTAAAGCCGCTCAGTATTCTTTTGTGCATACCACAATGAATACTGCCTTGTTTTTAAGTTCGAATTAAAAAGAATTAGTTTAATTTAATGCATACTAAGTATATATTCGTGTGAAGATTTTATGTGGTTTCTTTGAGCCTGTAAATCGTTTACGTGCTGTGGTCGTACGAAAATAGTAACATTACTTGGAGAGTGTATGGTCCAGGTTATCTGGCTTAAATGATATTGTATTCTTTGCAGTTTGAAGTGGGCATTAAACTTGACGTTACAGAACAGTAAAAAGGTAAAGCAATCGCTATACTGGCCTTATAGGCCCTGAGGCTTCCAGGAGGTCCAGGCTTCCTACGCACCGGCCGCCTTTACCCCCAAGGAAAATATTCCTGGTACTCATTTCTTTTATAGGCTGAATCGAGCCCAAGGTCATAATGCGGCGGAAGTATTATGTCAATGAAAAACTCTAATGACATAATGGAGAATCGAACCCCGTTACCTTCCGACCTGTAGCTCAGTGCCTCAAAAAACTGCGCAACCGAGTGCCCCACGGGATAGTTATAATTTTATATAGAAGTTTTCATTCAGCACTGTCGTATATATTTATGCACTCTGCTGTCAACACGTTTGTACAAAACTTAACTGTCCCTGTAAGCACTTTATAACTTTGATATTGTCGTGACGGCTTTCGGCCTAGTTTCTACTTTCTTTCTTGTGATTTACAACTTGATACTTGCTTTTACGATCTTCACATTTTCTGTACCTTGTCTGTGACCAGCAGGTCCAACGTAGAGAACATTCTGTCGCCGACAGTTCCGTTATTGTCTATAATCAAGAACTTTTTTTAAAATTATGGATGCGGGCCGGGGCATCGTCATCGGTATTGCAACTCGCTATGCGATGTGAGGTTCGGAGTTTGAACCTCGATGGAGGCAAGACATTTTCTTGTCCCCACACTCTTCCAGACCGGCCGTGGGGCCTATACAGCCACCTGTACAGTGCGTACTGAAGATCTTTCCCGGTGGTAGATCGGGCAAAGTATGGCTTTGATATCCGCTTCCCGTTCGGGGTCGAGGTTAATGATGAGTAGAGGTATGCATCTACTGCCCTCTGTGCCTCCAGTCGCATATTACAGGAAGAACTTCAGATTTAATTATGGAATGTTCGGATCGCATAAATATCTGTTTGAATTTTGACCGGTGTTATACAAACACGTACAATGTATAGCAAAAATGTTGACACCGATTGACAACACAATAGACAATTTAATAGTTGGAGATGAATGAGCAGCTTTTAGTGAAAGTAATAAAGTGTAGTTATGTTTTGACAATGCATTGATCGATTTTACTTGGAGGGCTAAATTAATTGATGTTCCAAGGACAGTGTAAGTTGTGCTTTCCTTGTTACGAACTTGACATGCAATAAAGCAGAATATGAAGATGAAGTTTGAAGGATTAGGATGTGAAGTTCTGAAGTGTCTGCTTCCAGGAGTGGGAACGTTTGATCACGATAATGAACCTTAGATTTGTTTGGAAAGTTGTGGGATGTCTTGACCTAAACGATTATTAATCTATCAAGGAAGGGCCTTGTGTATGGAATTGGTAAAATAACTCTTTAAGAAGAACTTCTTTTCACTTTTTAAATAACTTATAACAAGTTTTATTTCAGATTTTGAAGTGAAGAATGCATTAGTTTTACATTTAGTATTCGCCATGATATTTATCACTGAAAACTCCCACCAACACGCACAGCTTCTGTGTAAATGGGAGAAATTGTATTGAGAATTGCTGTCGAAGTGAAAGTAAAACGTGACTGTCTTCTAGTGTTTTCTTTATTCCAAACGTTCCGTTGCGACAATACATAAAGTATATTGAAGTAATCCGTCAGCCGCAACAAACACTGTTTTTTTGTTGTATTCAGAAATATAGCGTATTTTATGACATGTATCGGCAAACGTGGCCATTTTCGGGTAATACACGATATATACGAAGGTAATACGCAATATATACGAAATACATGTGACTGACGAATTACTTCAATATGTTTCATCCAGTATTTCCATGGATTTGTAGAATTCGTTCTGACACTGGAATTGAAATCTGCGTTATAGGAGAATGTTAAAAACAGCACAGACCTTGTAGCTAGTCTAGTGTCATACGTGAGCCGGGGTAGCTCAGTCGGTATAGCGGCTTGCTACCTGCTGGACGGTCCGGGAATCGAATCCCAGTGGAGGCGATATATTCCGCACCCGCCTAGACCGGCCCTAAAGCCAACCCAGCCTCCTATACAACGGGTACCAGGTCTTTCCCCGGGGTAAAGCGGCCGGAGCTTGGCGTTGGCCACCCACCCCATCTACCGCGGAGGTTAAAGAAAGAGTAGAATTATATCTTTACTTCCCCTCTGGACCTTCGTGTCCTGTGATGGGGTGAACTTCACCTTTTACCTAATGTCACGTGTGAGGTATTTGGATATAAACAAGAGAAACGGTTCATTTGTACATTGATCACGTGATGGGGATTACAAGCTGAGAAAGACCTATATTGGCCTGATATCCCTGAACATAGCTCCAGTAATCACTGTCGACTGTCTCTAAGGGAACATAATGTTTGATTAAACACCCCAGAAATATCATATTGACTTCCTTGCGTTTATGTTGCAAAGGCGTTCATTTTGACCGCGTCTTAAATAGGTTAATGTTTTCACAGAGAGATGAAAATGTACAGTTCATAAAACGAGAAGTATCAATAAAGCATCTGCAGTTAATTTGGGCTTAGCAAGGCCGTAAGGTCAACGTCATCTCCCGATACTGCTTAGACTAATAGAATAACAGACGGCATCGGCTGTGCTTGCGTACTGGAAGCAAGGTTCTTCGTGGCGCTACCTACGTCATTGCCAGTAATATTTATAAATTGCTGTGCAACTTAATTTTTTTTAAAGAAGACTTAAATCACGAGAAGACAAAAGAAAAACAAGACGAACATGAAGAGGTAATATGTTCCTGTCCGCGCCATGAAATCATAAAGAGGGACTAGAGGTGAAGCTCCGCTCATTCCTGACCTCTGTACTACGTGGAGGTGTATAGTTAAATTCAAGCTCCGGCTGCTTCACCACAGGAAAGTGAGTGGGACTTAGAGCCGGTGTGGACGTTTTTGTGAAGAGAAAACCGCTTTCCCCTGCTGGGAGTCAAACCATACCGATTAAGATATCCCGACTCGAATCTACAGAGACTAACGAAATTGGGGTGGAGCTCAACCCGCATTTTCACATTGCCGACCACTTGCAATGCTTTGATGAATGAGATAATGTACATACGTAGTAACACTGCGGAGCGCTTGCTAACCATTGTTGTCACAGAAACGTTACAATAGTTCCCTTTTATTGTTGCTGGCGTATATATAACTCTCAACATTATAAAATTGTTTATTGTTGCCACATAAATGAAAAATTGGGTTCGTTTGTTTTGTTGTTAAGCTGCAGAATTTTTCGTACCGCTGTTAACAGCAATAACTATTAATTATTATGAGAGTGTGTCTCTATTCTGCCACAGTAGTCGGGCATGCATATGGCATCTTTTCTGCGCTGTGTTATATTGTCATCAGTGGCCTGTCTGCCTGTACCATATTTTCCCACATTTCCTAATAAAAACTGTACGAGTTCCGGAAAAAATACACTGAACCTAATATGTTTGGTTTGATTTTCTCTACAAATTGTACTGGAACATTGCTCATTCTAAGAATAATTCAGCGTCATGAATGTATATAGTTCTTCGTGTAAAGTACCCAATATTATTTTCGGACTTTAATGAAACTTGAGTTTTCTCGACATACTTTCGAAAAATCCTCAAATATGGAATTTGGTTAAATCCGACCATTGGGAGCCGAATTGTTCAATGCGGAAAGTTAGACGGGCAGAGGATAGACAGAAGTGACGAATCTAATAGTCCCTTTTCGCAGTTTTGCTAACGCGGCTGTAAATTGTTCACAGTAGCGTTTACATATTAGTTCCGCGACTTTGCATATAAGCATTTAATCGAACTTTATTTTAATTTATTGCTGACCCATATCTGCTAATTTGCGTGCAAATATATTTTTCAACGTAGTCTGCAACCACCCCCACGCTGTTGTTGAAACGGAATTAAACAAAATTAGCTGGGGAATAGTATCGTAAAACCTCGTAATTTTCAAATTGAAGTTGCGGAATTTAATCAGGTCTGCAATGTAAATTATGTAAATATTTTTGTACGGTGGGTCGATTTTGATTAGTTCGACACGAATTTCGATTTCATTACTATGAAACAGCTAAAATTATCCTTACATGTGTAAAACTCAAATAGGTACAAACTGCAATGAAATTTAGTCAGTAGTGTCAGACCTGAAGAAAGCAGACAGGCGGAAAAACTGACAGCCACACAGACAGACAGATAGACAATTCTCCCTTTTACCTGTACTTCGCGTATTCTGTGAAAAGACAGACGTTTAGACTACTACTTATTTACGTACAGAAAACATTTCGAGGAATAACACCAACTTATATCTCGGCCAGTGTTTCTGTTTTTCGTTGCTTTGTTACAGAAAATTATACGCTAACCCCAAAACTAAACAAACGAATGTTTTATATTAATAACTGTCCAACGAGATGGAACACAAAGCAGTTTATTTATTATTCTGCACGTTCACTCTACATGTTTCAGGTGTCAACCACACCCATAATCAGGAGTACATAAAAATGTAACTACAGCCTCCGGTACTGGTAAATTATGACCAGTACCGGAGGCTGTAGTTACAGTTTTGTGTACTGATGATGAATGTGGTTGACACCTGAAACATGCAGAGTGAACGTGCAGAATAATAAATAGACTGCTTTGTGTTGCATCTCGTTGGACAGTTATTAATATAGATCAGCGATGCACGGACCATAAACATAAAATGAATGTTTTTTTTTGAGAATATGACGGCTGCTGAGCTTCTGGATTCCAATTTTTAAAATCCAACCCTCGTATGTATGGTATTTCTGCAATATTCTAACTCTAGCCTCTGTCTGGAGCCAGTTGAATTCGGTACATATATTCATTCTTATTTCTCTAAACTCGATTTTAACGTTTTCCTAGCCCAATATCTCCCAAGTAGCCTGGGTCAGCTTTCAGAAAATCACAGTCAATCATAGTGTCAGTGTGCGTTCTGCTTTTGTTTTGGAACACATACAATGCCAGTGGAAGTTCCTTATTGCTGCTGTAATTTATAGGCAATAAATTATAAAATTTTCACCATTTTTGCATGGTCTCCGTCCATTGTGTCCTGACCCGTGGTTGCCACATACCATACTATTTATGTATTGTACATTTCCATAGACTAGTCCCAATTAATACGTACTTACGACAGAGTTTTTTGTCGTATCTCGGTACAGTATGGCGGTATTTAGTATTTTCTGGCAATAAGGCGAGGCTTCGTAGCAAACACATCACCAGCCACCACCCTTCACTGAGGACGTTTGAATTTCCAAGCACAAAGCCAATATGTTACCTAACTTCCGAAACTAACAGAAGCGAACTTTTGCAAATTCGGTACAGTTTAATTGTAAAGTAAAGCTTTAAAGGCCAAACACAAAAGTGAAACTGCAATAATACACGCATATGTGCGGTGGCCGTGGATTTTTATAACTCTTGCACACTTGGGCCTCCCGGCAAACATGCGTACATATACAGAGTTGGTGTCTTTGTGAAGGTGTATAGACTGCAAAGGTTAAATGAAGCCTCCCATAAAACAAACTATCTTTAATCAAAATAAACTTGACTCTAACATTTACTTTACGATTACCGCAGCAAAATTTATCGATATTGATAGAGTATTTAGGGATATGGTAATTGCTGGTAGACAGACGGACTGGACAGATGGCGACACCTGTATATTCTTCCCATTAGAAACACACGTGACGAAACTTCAAAGTGTTCTCTCTTGCTGCTAACAATTCTGGCTGTCCTAAACACATAAATGGACCTACCAATGTTAAAGACCTTACGTTACATATTTTTTTTGTTTATTTATTTATTTTTTTTTTTTGGCTCAAGAACCCCTCCCTCCCCCAGTGGACCATGGAATCCTCATTCACGACGTTTCTAGATCACAC
>Ga0136643_10003224_pt1 | contig 21827 bp, 17 predicted proteins | sample TergutLab28metaG_FD_96883 | JGI IMG/M metagenome (GOLD analysis project Ga0136643, IMG submission 96883) | Labiotermes labralis P1 segment gut microbial communities from Petit-Saut dam, French Guiana - Lab288 P1 (version 3) (version 3) | ecosystem: Host-associated > Arthropoda: Insects >...
CACCTTTTAACTACTGAATTTATACTTTGATTAAATGATAATTTTCAATGGTGGAATGGTTCTGACATGCTTGTAACTGTAGTTGTATTCTTGTTTATACCTCTCGGAAGTTGGCCACATAAGCGACTGAAACATGTTGGTGGATACGCTGTAATTAAACTACATCAAAATACTATTGTGCATTTGTTGGTACTGATATTGTACTAAGACTCTATATTACTTCGAGCAACAAGCTGGTGTGTGTGTATAAGTACATACATATGCATGTCACATTGAACTTAATATACTGACATCGCAAAAAGCTTTTAACGTACGAAGACAATTCTTGGACAGTTTTGAATTTTATGTAAATTATAAAATTGCTACTATCTTTCCCCATATGCTCATTGGTTCAAACATAGGACCTTCCAAGTTCAGCATTTATCTAGTTCAGGAATAAAGAGAAAGGCAAATCCTACAACAGTGGCCATATATGATCAAGTGGTCTGAATACAGAACAAGAGCGCCTCTTCCATGTTACTACCACAAAGGATTCTGATGAGTTGGTTAACATAACATCAAGTGGGAGAATAAACACTGTCTTCCATCAGTGAGGGTTAAAAGACAAGCGTTAATGACAAAGAAAAATACTTTAGACGCTGTTTTACAAACATACAATAGTAAATTCTGTTTTTTTAATCACTATATGTTACTTACGACATCTGTCAATGCTCTGCAACACAGCCTGATCTAGTCCTAGCACCTGTTCTGGCCCAAGAACAAATTCTCTGGCTTCACCATCTCTGCCACCAGATGGAGCAGTGGAGTCAATAGCATCTACTACAATATCCTCTTCCCCTGGTACCACACCTCCGCCACAGTCGAGACCGGCAGTCAGACCATCCAAGTCAGCTCCAACCAGACCACCTGCTAGAGGCTCCAGTGATTCCTTCATACCACGACGCTATAATATAGGTACAATGACTGAAGTTACAGACACATACACCTTCATCATGATTATTATATTCAGTCCATGGTATTAACTGGATGGTCTTATGAGTGGTTTCAAAACATGTCACAGTAAAATGTGTGCTGATAGACAGAATGGCAATTTATGAGAATCAATTTTAATGTGGCTTCTGAAATTTTCTGATATGTGGCACTGTGGTGTTGGATGAGTAGTTCCCATTGTTTTGAACAGCACCTTCAGCTTGAGCATCAAGCAGTCCAACAGCTTGACTCCAAACATGAAGCAACCATGTTGCCTCAAAACAATGAGAACTACTCAACCACCAACACTGCATTACATCCCAGATGACCTGAATCTCTAATATCCTTTAACTGGTGCAACATATACTCTGGAAATCACTCACTTGTATATTAAAATCACTGCAATTGTTAAGAATTATACTCTATCTCAGATACATACATGGACCAACGCCATATTGTTTATCATTTGGTATGATTTTGGCTGATATTGGTAACTGACCTTGAAATGTTAGAACCTGTCTTTGTAGACAATATTTCCCATCTTATGTTCTCCTAAAACCCTTCTTAAAAAACTGACCCAATATATTTTGCTTGAATTTGTTAAGACATTTATCATATTGATCTAAATTATCAAGTACTATATGAATTTCATACAAAGGCTTTATATAAACAATGTACCAATCATGCATACAACAAGCTAGTATACCTGGACTTGTCATGGCAAAAGGGGACAGTCTGATTATGGAAAGCAAAGCAAATGTACATTGTGAAAAATGGCACAACTTAGACTGGTCAACTTTGCAGTTCTGTTATCACCCAGAAAAGTGGAAAAAAAATCATTCCCAAGATCAAAACACTCCATAAGACAGAATCTGCTACCTCACATGATGGGTGGTACACAGGACATACAAATTTAATGTGGGCTCTAAAAGGGTGGTATAAGCATGGTCTTCTCACTTCTGAAATTTCAGCATAAGACTTCAATCAGTGAACAAAACGTTCTGTACCTAGATCCAAATAGAAACTGAACATAGCGCCCCCTGAATTAGAGTCAACATATTTCTTATATGTCAAACTAAACTAAAGAAGCAGTTGCCAGGAAACATTTAATTTGCTTTGGGTTACTGCTCAATCATGAGTAAAAAATGAAAAATTTCTTCATAACAGAACTCAAACATAAAGTTACTTTAAATCCCATTCTTAGGAGTAGCACAGTCCACTTAAATGCCTAGCCAAAGATATTAACAGTAGGTCATACAGTCCTTTCTCTTCATAGTGCAACTGAAATACAAATAAAAGATAAAAAGACAGCATGTTCCATTTAAACAGCAGCTCCTGTCACACCAATATCAAAAAAAGTCTCAAAAATATATGTGAATTCTATAATTCCAGAGGGATCACAACTTACACTTGTTTCTCGGAGATAATTCTCATCATGAGGATCTTCAGGATCTCCACCAGCTCTCTGCTGGATGTGAACCACTTTCGGTCCAGTCACTCCAAAAAGTTCAGGCTGGAATAAGCTCAATGGTGCCACAATGCACTCATCTCCAACCTGAATCGACACCAATACAACAGACACTCATTTATTAAATCTGCATCATTTATAACAGAATCTGTAAATCATAAAATTTCATTTTAGTAACAATTTCTTTACCTGCAAAGTGAATTTGAGAGTTGGAGACTTTGGTTGCCTCACCACAAAAGTCTTTTCCTGTGAGCCACAGATGTTCTAGAAACAAAATGCGCACCATATGCCATGATTTCTCCACTTGCTCTTTTAAGAATATTCTGACACTCAGCAGACTGTGAAACTTACCAAATTGACATGGCAGAAGTTTTCCTTCAAAGATTTAAGCAGCAATGCATCAAGTTTATTGTCTGGATTACATGTTTTATAAGGAAATGCACACTTTTGCAGCAGCCAACAGAAAGTCTGTGTGATGTCACCACCACCATATTCCATACGCACCTGAAATCACACGTTTGTCTTCAGAGTTATGGTAATCTCTTCCCACTGCTTTGCAGCTTTGTTCTGAGTTACCTGTGTTATGTGGCTGATTCTCACTGCAGAATTCTACAGTGTACTGACACCTCACTTAAAACATAATTCTTTCTAATGACTGAAAATAATGTAACTTCAGTAATAAAGTGAAATGCCAACATGATGCAACTAGGCAATTTTATTGATGTATTCCTAGCTCAACATGTTTCGGGTACATACGCCCATCATCAGGAGCATTAGACGTTGGGTTGCAGCATATGGTTTTCTGCACCGAGTTTTGGAAGGGTTGTGGTCTTGAAAGCCGCTGCGTAGGTCGTGTGTGCGGTGTGGATGGTGCTATGCTACAGCACCATCCGCACCATACACACAACCTACGAAGCAGCTCTCAAGACCACCACCCTTCCAAAACTCGGTGCAGAAAACCATATGCTGCAACTCAACATCTAATGCTCCTGATGATGGGTGTATGTACCTGAAACATGTTGAGGTGAGAATACATCAATAAAATTACCTAGTTGCATCAAGTTGGCATTTCACTTTATTTCATGAGGAAGATGCACGGTCAAACAACCCTCTAACTTCAGTAAGTTACATCCTTTACTGTTCCCATGAGTTAATAAACTGCATCACAATTGAACAGTGTCTCAAATGCAGAGTAGAAGTCAAACTAAACGAGAGATAAAGATATCATTATGAACAGCCAATTAGAATGGCAGTAAAATGAAGTTGTACAGCTTGTTTCTAGACATTAAATTAGCCTGGAAGTACTTAAAAACCATGGCAGGAAAGTTAAAGGAACACTACACTACCAGAATCCAAAATGTATATATCCTGAATGAGTAGCAGATGGATTGTCCTCTACAAATTTGATGTTATCTAAACTTCCCTATCAATCTTTTGTTAACAACAGCAACATTGTTTCACCTCTTATTGACACGACATTACCTTGGTGTTCCGATGTGAAATGCCATCTTCAACACAGGACACTGATGTCTTTTGATCGCCTACATCCACCACGCAGGCATATCCCAGGCCAGCTCCAAATGTAGCAGCTACATGGTCCTGGCATTCAATACAACAAACGTGTGATATAAACACATTCTATACTAATCAAAAATGGAATATCTGTATAAATTTAAACATATTCACTGATCATTCATTTATGTTACAATGCTTTTACAACTGCAAAGGTTATGTAGGATCAAATCACAGAATAATATACAAAACAGTAATTACTGAACTGTTACTTCCAGAACTAGAGAGGAGTGACAAATAAATTACAAAATTCCCTCTCATAGAAACACATGGCTATGGGTTGTTCTATATGCATTGCTTTTGTTACGATAAATACCATATCTACTCAAAAACAAGACAAGGATCATTCCTTTGATATGTTATTTAAATGTGAGGGGTCATCCTAAATTCAGCAACAAAGCAATGGACTATTCTCTGTTGAGGTAAACCTCAAGTGTTCAGATATTGTTGTGAATACAATGCAGAAATACTGCCTAAAGCAGCTGTATGGACAATAGTACTTGTAAAAACACCATGCATGGACTCCAACTGAACCAGAAAGTCCATTATGACTCTTACATGTCAACGGCTCTTCATGGCACAGCAGTGCATCTCACTAAATGCGACGGTGAAGCCGATTAAATAAGTGCATTGGACAGGCCTGATCACAATATGTTATGGAATGACAGTGAAGAGGCTGGGAATTTTAGCAGCAAGTGTGGGGAACTAGAAAGCATTGACTGTTAAGCCGGACAATATAAAAACAATCAAGGTGGAGACAGCAATACAGACTGGAACAGACAGATGGAATCTGACATGTTTTGTGTCTTAACCATATAAAATCAATAATTAAATATTTAGTTTCTCAGCAGATGTGTTTTATTACAGGGTTTTCTTAGACTCATGTAAATACACTTTCCTTTGACAGCTACAGTCTATTAGGGAGTCATATAAGATGAAAATCCACTTGCTTTTGAGTAAATAGACTACCACTGTCATATTAAATTTTCTTACAGACTGTACAGTAGTACTTCATACCTGAAGGAGGAAACATCCACCAAAGCCAATTTTACAAAGCAGAAGAGTTGTGAGTTCCTTGAGGTACTGTCGATTATAAATGTCTGGAACAATAAGTACGGCTCTGTAGTGCTGTGAATTATGAAAAAATCACAATCAGGACACTCACTGCAATACTGTGCTTAGTTTTGACAAGTTGACTGTGTGTTAAAGGGTGTTGGTTTCATTTAATCATTCTAGATTCCTGCTGCACAGTATGTGTGGAATAAACTTTCAAACAATACAAATGAAGGAAATAGCACTGACAGATCTCGAATTAAGATGCAGCAAAGATGAAGAGTTTATGTGTGTATAAAAAATGTCAACTTATTACATACTGTTGAAATAATGAAAATGAGAAACCCCTACAGAAAAGCTTAATATTTTCTTAGATCTCTATGGTATTCACATACATATTCCTAGATTTCAGGCTCCCACAGTGAAGTAGATGAGAACTGTGCTCTTCTGGGTTATAATGCAGTGTGTAGTAGTAATTACCACTACATGCTCCATAATAGCCAGAAAAGTGTGGTTCTCATTCACATCCATATTTCAACTAAATATGCTGACAATCACTAGACAAATTTGACAGTAGCCTGCCTGACTGAAGATACGTACGCTCATTATCAGATTAAAAAATTACCATGAATTGTAAAGTTCTGTAATATTTTGTTACATATAAATTTAGTGATTTTATTTTATTTCAATAAATCTGATAAGGACTGGACAAATTAAATCACACTGACCTGTGTGACTATCAGTAAGAAACGATCCTTTGTCCTCAGTGTGTCCTCATACGTTGAAAGCAATCCAACATCTCAGAACCTGAGATGCCATTAATCAACCAATGAACAAAATAAAGTCATACCCTTAAATTTCTGAGTGGAATCTCCAGGCGGTGTCTGATGGCCCATGTCCATATCGTTTCTAAGTTCGCTAGGACAGCAGTGAGAGATCCACCCGGACCAGAGTGAACATAGAGGTCACCACGTTGGTAAGGAAAATGTATGTTGAAATCCTGCCCAGGATTCAGGTACAGCACCTGAAAAAAAAAAACAGTAAATATTAAAACATTTTCTTTGGACCAGTAATATATAGGGAAGGTAGGAATGTGATCATAAAAATCAACATATCCTTCAGAATTGGGTAGTCCTGACACAATTACCAGCGATATACCAGTGTAACAATTTAATTTCAATGAGTTCATATACAATACCATAATAAGGACTTGTATGATCAGTCTTTTCTTAAGTTTTCTTCAGGTAACAGAACATCTGAAAATGAGGTGCTTTCTTAGTTGACTTCAACTTAGGTCTGTACACTGTGCTCTTGCAGCCACAAACGGTATTTAGTATCAAGCATTGTCACTGGAAATATACTGTAAAATGGAAAGAACACGGACGTAAAAAGTCATGGTATACCTGAAGTATGTCCAGAAGTAGAGAACAACCACAGAAAGAGTCAGACATGTTAGTCAGTTATCCTACAGACGTGAATGTTACTGTAAGACAATGTTTTGTACTGGGCTATTAAGCAGGCAAGACAATGCACAAAAAATGTGACATACCTTAAATCATGCCTTACCCCCAACATAAAACATAAGAATCCTCACCTCATCTCCTACAACAACATCTCCTTCTGCTTTAATCCATTCACCTCCTGAACTACTTATAACTTCAGGATTTGAACGTCTGTTGAATGCAGCTATTTGTTGTGGGGGTGTTGCATACCGCCTTCGACCATCAGATTGTAAGCATGACTGTAATGTGTGTGACACCTGAAGTCTAGAATCTTCCATTTCTTGGACCAGCTCTTTTGTCTGAAAGTGATAAATTAATTACAAAATATTTACAACTAACTAACTACATGAAGCACATTCATCCTTAAAACACTGACAGTTGCTGAGCTGGTCTATAAATTTTCTGCATTCTATAGAACCTGAAGGCTCTTTACTGTGTACAGTGAAGATTTATCATGAGCCAGCTGAACTGAGCACAAATCTTCACATCCTGTCCCTTGACTTTTCCTCCTACCTACAACTCGTTCTCCCAAGTGTCTCTTTTACTGCGGTTTCTCAACTAAGACACTGCATACGTTTTTATCTTCTCACCCCATTTTACATGTCCCACCCATCTTATACTCTTCACAAAGTAACACCTGACATGGTCAAAACTATGACACTCCTCACTATGCAATCTTCTTCATCCTCTACATTATCTTCTTTCTTTGGCCTGCAAATTTTCTTCAGTTATTTTTTATCACTCCTAAGCTATTATCTTCAGTGATGACAAGAAACCCTCTAACACAGCACACAAAATAAAAACCTGGACTTCCAGTTTATATGAATATATTCCATTTGGTCTAAAATGCCTGGCAACAAGTGATAAGGCTAACATAAAAGCAGTGAAGGTAGCTTCTAACCCATGGGCAAAGTACTTTAGGCTACTTGTTCCAGAGTGTCTCATCCTGCTCACATGTAAGTAGTGCACATATATTAAATAATTTTTACCACAAACATCTTGCTATATTCTTGGTTTGCAAAGTACCATTTTGTCACATAAAATAACAATAAGCAGCTGTACAAATCGTAGAATCTCTATGCTATTTGTATTCTTTTATATTACATTCATACTATGACATGTTCTATATCACTGTACCATAAAGGATACAAAAAATGCAAATAAATCCCATTCTATTCTTAAAGGAAATTATATTAAGACTGTAAAAATGTTAAAATGGAGCAAGATGAAAAAACCACCTACTGCTTCTAATGACTTACCGCACACTGTGCTCACACTTCCTACCTTTGGAACTTGTTTGGGTAGAAATGTATCATGATGAACAGACCCAGCCGGTAATCGCCTTCTGGCAACAACATGAAGTAATGTATGGGGATTGAGATCAGACGCTCGACCAATTCGAAGATACAGTGATCCTGGATGGATGACAACGATTGTTTGTGCCTGAATTTGCTGCGAAGGGTACCGGCAAAAGAAGCAAGAATTTAAAATTAGCAAACGCAATGCCTACAAGCGTCACAACCTTTAGCCGCCTACACGAATCGAAGGGCACGGTACTCTAACCTAACCTTTCACTGTAGCATAAAGTAACACTTCTCAGCCTATTTCGAAAAGTTCTCTTTCCAAATACAAATATTTACTGTGTATGCAACCTTAACTTTACCTCGGCACATGACTCTTGAAACGTGGGCATTTTAGAAGCGCAAGGTTATGTTGTACTTGCAGGAAATGTCACATGAATGTGACAGTGGGATCCATTCCAATACTTATGGCATTCATGCTAATATCGTTACAATCCAAAGCATAAAGAGGTAATTCCACCTAATTAGCGTTTAGACAGAACTTTGCCTCCCATAACACCACGCACGAAATCCATCTTTCACCACTTTCGTGGTTTATACTAGGTACTGCGACATCAGTGCCATCTGAAGTTATTCTCATGCAAATAAAAGCTAACCAAAAAGAAAGCCGAGTGAAACAGTCGACGTACGAGCACAAGGTTGTATCATCTTTTAAATGAAGTAACTAATAAGCTAGGCAATGTATCCATTGTTGCTGTAGAAAAGCAATACGTATTACATATTCTGGGTGTCTGTAACCCTAGGTATCCGCAGAGCGCATGCACCGTTTATATCTTCGCCTGGGGGGTGCGGATCTACCCTTTTTTTTTTCCACATTACCTCATTAACAGCGCGATTTTCGAGGGGAAGGGGTCTTAAACATAAAATGTTTTGACTTCTCTACAACCTTCGCCTGAAAAGTTTCTCATCCTATAAAGAATTCTGCGATATGTCGTAAATTTACCCAAACGTTCACGTAAATTATCTGTTTTTCCTGTGAGATTTTATATTTTCTCTCTTCAGATTTTTGAAAAATACTCAAACATCAAATGTCATGAAAATCCATTCAGTGGGAGCCGAGACGTTTCATGCGGACGGATGGGATGAAGCTAAAAGCCGCTTTTTGCAATACTGCGAATGCGCCTGAAAATGAAGATCTACTTCTTATCCATACCATAGACCATCCTCATCTTCAAGGGTAAAGCACTTTGGGACCAACAGGCTGTCCCGTAACTTGCATAATTAACTACCAATTTACACTGCGTAACATCCCACAAATGCGACTCAATTACACTGCAGTGGAAGCCTGAAATCTCACGGGGTATGGTTGGCTCATGTGATTTTCAAACAGGCATGGCATAGCAAATAGATGCACATACGGTGAAGCTCTCAGCGCAGCCTAAGAGACTGAATTCTTGGGGAAAATTATGCCAATCCAGTATTTGGAATAGTACTATTATTGTTAAGATAAAACAAGAAGACAACCACTGTTTGTAAAGGGCAGGCCTCTTCCTCAGAACTAAATTCCTTTATGTGTTGTGTATGACTGCCTGATGAGGGCCATGTGGATTGGCTGGAACATGTTTTAGTTTAAATACAAGGAATGTACGATAAGCTTCTACTAAATGTTGTGTTATTCAGATTTAATATGTATAATTAGATTGAACAACATAATGGGATGACCATACCTAAATTAACTAGTCAAATTCCCAGATTTGTGAACCTGAAGGTTCATTACCATTTTTTAACAATTTTTGGCGTATAACACTCCTAAACAGGTCATTCCACAACATGCCACAGGGACTAGATTCTTCCTGGATTGAAGAGCTCCATACTAGATGTTTGTATGCACAAAATTACATACACTGTGAATGACATATTATTGAACTGTTACGCATGGGTATGTCAGCAACATAACATTTATACTGAATATTTATGCTGTTATTTCTATCGCTGCTACACTTTTAACACAGTACAGATATAAATGTGTTATTTAATTTTACACTTATATAAATTCCTTCATATTATCATCTCCCTGAAGATAGCAAACATTCACAGACACATGTAGGAGAGCTCACATATATTCATAACGTGTAATTTTATGTGTATTTGTTGGCATATATAATTAATTAGTACATTACCATGTTCATAATAGCCTGCCACTTGTCCTTATTCTGTCAGATCAATCCAATCCATGCCCCCCAAATTTCTTACAGATCGGTTTTAATATTATCCTTCCATTTACATCTAGGTCTTTCCCTCAGGTTTCACCACCAAAACCCTGTATGCACCCTTCTTCTTCCCCACACATTTCACATAAACAATCCATCTCCTCCTTGTTCTGATCATAGTTAAAATAATGCACCCATATTTACACAATGCATTATACTTCTTGTGCAAAAAGTATTTTATATAAAAACACCTCTTTGATAACATGGGGCTGTTTTTAAGGACTTTTAAATATATTTTCATTGCAGACAATTAGGTTGAAAGGGCCCTCCCCACTCACCTTGGTCCAGTAAACCACAGATCTACTGTATTATTAAATTACATGGCAAAAAAATTTTACATTGTGAAGAAGTATAACACTTTGTGCAGGAAAATATTACATCCGACTGATAGCATGAAAAAAGTTCATATACTTCAAAATTTGCAGAGTGTAAGATGTATGATAGTTTAAAAAAAAAATTTTTTTTAAGGCCAATGATGTTAGTTTCTTTAAACAAGCCGATCATCTTTTTCCTTCCTTCACCTTTGACTTGCCTATTTCCACACATCCTTCCCAAATTTCTCATTTCCTTTCATCTCGACACATTTTAAAGCCCTTCAAGAAACTCTATGTACTGAACAGCTACCTTACTTTTTATACCCTTGAATTTAATCTACTCATCCCAATTCTCTCAACTTCATCAAGGACCTCTCCCATGACCTTTCACATCCTGTACACCCCTAAAAATCTGTTACCTCTCTTCATTTTCTTGTGTATTTCACCAACAGTCCTTCCCATACAGTCACTTCACTGGCCACAAACTCCTGTCACCTTTCCTGTCCTTATCCTACATAATGCTCAGATATCATGTAGCTCACTCCTCTTGCATTACTCCGAAGATGGCATCAGCAAGCTCCTCCAGAATGTTGGTACCTTCTTATCAATCTAGTGTTATATCCCAGAAGAATGAAATATTTACTTATAATGTGGGGGCAATACATATATTTTAAGGTCATTCCAATTATTAATAGAAAATAAATGGAGAATTATACTGATGTATAGATTAAAAACAACCATCAGGGAAGGTGCAGTTTTTACTTCATAATTTGAATATCAGCATCTGACAAAATTATGGCTGCTCTTAATCCCAATCTTCTAAGTTTCAATATATGTAGAGCCTAAAATTATAATTTGGTAAAAGTATACAAAGTTTGTCTCTGGAAAATAAATTTGTTATGTTGTGATGATGATTTCTCTGAAACCTAAAATGGCATCGTGCAGAGATGTGAACTGTTTATTATGTATGCAAAATATGTGACATTCATACAGGCCATACAAAAACATTCTGGCCAGACCCAACAATAAAGTATTTTAAGAACCCTTCCTTGAGGCAACTTTCAACCAGGCTGCAATATTCATGAGAAAAGTTCAGTGCAGTAATATTAGAAGTGAATTGGGGTGTGTTAATAATGGTGTGTGGTTGTCCAAATCACATTCCCATAAGAATATTCTGAGTGTTTCCAGTAAATTTTACCCAAACTTGACCCTGTTTATCAGCAAGAGATAATTTTATCCACAATCCTGTGAAAAAGGAAAACTTAACAGACCATAAAATGACACCAAACAGTATTCATAACTGTCTAAAGTCCACAAAGATCCCTGTACAGATGAAAATGTGCTGAATGTGGAACTGTTCAGTTCATTACACAAAATGGAAACAGTTATAACAAGAATATGGTAGATGAAATAGTACATTATACATGAATTTAGAGCTACAGATAATACATTACCACTGTCAGCTTATTCCTACTAGGTTCATATGTCTCAAGTTGTTACAGATTTTATGGCAGTAAATGAAACTTTCAAAAAGCTTCCAATAGAAACTGAGGATAGTCACCAGGTTTTGTTGTTGTTATTGTTACAAACAACTGTAGCAATGGAAGAGTGTTATAAGGCAATAAAGGTGAAACAAACATACAAAAATTTAAAGTAGGTACCAAAGAGCTGACAAGGAAAAATACAGCTGTTGATTAAACATTGATGTAACCTGGAGTCAAGCAGCAGCAAGTTCTTGTATTACTTATACGCTGTATGCAGAGCACAAGGACTACAACATTATGAAGTGAAGAGAAATCAAGAAACATCCTAGTCACTCTAACTGGGTAAGTAATGGAAGACCACTAGCTGTTGTATTTTATTGCAGCTTGAAGATGTCACACACAAAATTATTTTTATCACTGGCAAAAAGACATACATGTCTCTTAATGTCCCAGTTATGAGGCAAACAGAGAGAGAAATAATGACTTAGTTAAGTAACAGTACTGTGTATATGGTTTAACCCTTCATGCAGCAAGTTGACTACAGCTGACACACAGTGCGATGCTGAGAAATCTAAACATCCACTTATGTCCGAGTCTTTTGCAGTGTGTGCTGGGCACCCAATTTCGGTTTCAAAGGGTCAATAACCATGAGAATGTGTTCCACCAATACTCAAAATTCTTGTTTGCAAATCAGTAGTTCGAGAGCAAAGAAGACAATGCCTCTTTTCACAAACCTGAGCTGTACAAACAAGTGACACAACACATTCCAAACACTAAACAAGCCACAATGCACTGGAAAGAAACACATCAATAACAAACATACTCTTCCCTAACTACAAGTATACTGGAATCTTTAATGTATTCCAGAAGATATATTAACTCAAATGTGTACAAGGGGGTGCTGGTAAGTCCTTAGCCTGACCAGGAAGGGAACAAGCTACAACGACCAAAATTGGGATTTATTCAACATACTCCCCACAAAGCTCAATACACTTCTTAGCCCACTGCTCTAACTTTTGTAAGCCACTCAAAAAAATTCAGAAAATTGTCCGTCAAACCAGGTCTCCGCGGCAGCAATGACCTCTGCATTGGACACAAAATAGTGACCTTTCAATTGTTTTTTCAGTCCAGGGAACAGGTGGTAGTCCGACAGGGCCAGATCTGGAGAACAGAGTGGGTGATGAAGACACTGGAAGCCCAGGTAGGCCAGTTTGTTCTGGGTTGCAAGTGCTCGGTGAGCCAGGGCATTGTCGTGCAAGAACAAGACCCCCTTGGTGACCTTCCTGCTGCGTTTTTCCTTCATGTCCTTCAATTGTACCAGCAGAGATGAGTAATACTCCGCATTGATAGTTTGACCCTTTGGAAGATAATCAATGAGGAGGATGCTGTCTTGATCCCGAAAAATGAGGCGAGAACTTTTCCAGCGGATTTTTGCACTCGGAATTTTTTGGGGCTATGCCACCATTCCATTGATTGTTGCTTTGTCTCCACATCATAGTGATATAACCAGGTTTCATCCATGGTCACCAATCACGACAGGAAATCATTTGGATCATGCTGAAAAAATTCCAAAGGTTGCTCAGACAATTGGCACCATTGACGTTTTTGATCCGCGTTCAGGCATTTCAGGACCCACTTCGCGGAGAGCTTCCGCTTGTCCAAATCTTCGTGAATGATGGACCCAACCCGCTCATGTGAGACGCCCAGTTGCTCAGCTATTGATTTAGCCAAAATCAAGTGGTCTTCCAAGATAAGCTCATGAATTTGATCAATAATCTCCAGGGTGGTCACTGTTTTGAGTCATCCAGGACGAGGCGCGTCACAGGCGGAAAAATCACCACGTTTAAATTAGGTCACCCATTTTCTGACAGTGGCATACAAAGGTGCATGTTCCCTTAATGTTTCTGTCAGAATGGTGTGAATTTCCTTCGGCGCCTTGCCTTGCAGGAGGAGGGGGGAGAACTTGATGACAGCTTGTGTCTCCATGTTGTTGAAATCACGCGTGTCGCCTGACATGCTTCCTTTCAGCCTCTGTAACAAGAAAAGACTTGCAATTCGGCACATGAACAGAACCCTCTTTCCAACAACACTATCGATTCCATCCTATGACATCGGGAAGTAGGTCGGGCTAAGGACTTATCAGCACCCCTTCATAAAATGAAATTATACAAAACAAACTATTTTCATTTTCACATTTTAATATTAATATCCATTCTGCTGCATGACTTTCAAAACGTTTGAATTACTTTTTTTTAATCAGACACAACTAAAATATATTTATGTGCCCAACATTTTTCAGTTACTTGGCCATCATCATGAGCATGACAACACTCAAAGTCCAGCTAATGGATTTATATTAAAGGTTCCAATCTAATATGTTAAAATTTTAAACTATACCATCTATAAATCATGCCAACATCATACTGTATTTACATCATGTAAAGTCTTTATAAGTGTTCTGTTATTGCCATATATGCCGATTTTGGGTATTATGTACTGCATAAGTTAGCTGACTGTGAGATCAACTGAATTATACCTCTTTGTTGTAAATCCATTTCCATATTCATTCATATTATGAAGTTCCCATGTTTCTTTTAACTTAACATATTCTGTGATGTTAAACTGAAAATAACTATGATCTTGCACAGTTTATTTTAAAAAATAATTCAGCACCAAGTTTTATTTAATAAATAAACACAATGAAAGTAATGCTACTGTACTGTTCTCCCTAGCAGAGCTTCCCACAGGATAAATGAAACTTTATTCCACATTTGTAGTTCACAGTGTCAGCAAATAAAGGGTGTGCCAAAGAATTCATTAAAGTTTGTCGCTGAAAGTCTATCAGAAGATTATATTACCTTCTTACTGGAGAAAGTTCGTAAGCCGAAACTTTTTTAAATCGTGTGGATGTCGAGTGATGATATCAGCTTCCAGAAGCATTTCAAGACAGTGATAATTATCTTCCACAATGACATATGGGTCACCACTCTCACTATCAAAATATGCACTGGTAAGTTTCTAGAACAAATAAAAGGTGTTCAAAAATGCTGTCCCAAGTCATACATACAGCATGTGTCAGCAAGAGGTGTACAATTTGTGTCATATCACCATCCCTTCTCACTGTAACTGTATTCTCTACATGTTCCCCTGTAACACATGAACATATGCGTGTAAACTTGAGGGTCACATCGTATGTTGGGACGACTGATTTTTATAGCCGCCAAAAATGCAATAGCATATGAAATGGAGTACACATGGTTGAAAGCACAATATGTACATCTTGTATGCAAACACCAATGTGCTGGCAACCACATTCAGCAATGAAAGTCTGTGAAGGTGAACAGCCTTTGTATGTGAAAATATAGTTCTCCATAGCATAAATGCAAAGGAGTTCCAAACACAGCTACAAGAAGCACTGAGTGATGGTGCCTTACCATTCAAAGTTTGTACAAGTAGTATAATCAAAGTAATATAATATGATCATAATTCAACATCAACAAAACAAGCCTTAACATACCCCTAGTAACACCAATGATAAAAGTATATACAATTAACTTACCCAAAAAGGTGAAAGTATAAAAAATTAACTTACCTGAAGAACATTAGCCAAAACATCGCTATCTTGTCGGAAGAGTTTCTCTACCATATCATGCTGGAATTAAATACAGATGTGTGACCGATTTTTTTATATTTAACAGTACTGTAACAACTACAGGGATTAGTTGGCATCAAACACGTAGTTAGAATCGTTAGACACAATAAACTGGGAAGGATGGAAGAACAGAGGATTTAATGCAATTGGAATTCTGGACGTCTGAAAAAAAAAAAAGATTTTTTTATACTCATGGCTAACAAAGCTGCAAGTTTTACAAAGATAGATAACTTTGTAACATTAAACCTGCTGTAGAACTTGATAATTTATACACCATTAACAACTTGCATGAGTCACTTTCTCACCTCAATACGTTCCAATGACACACCTTTCCAAAATGCATTATTCCTCCAATGGGCCTATCATGGCCATGTGGCTCACAAGAACAGGAGAACATGTGCATGGTAGTACCACTCATGACAAGAATATATCTCTGATGGTAAAATGTTCACACAGAATTAAGAAACAGACAAGCTATGTCATCAATAACATTGTAAAGATGAAGGAGAACAGTGCAAATTTTTGTCACAGGAAACCCTCAGTTATAAATGCAATAGATAGGATGGTTCAATCAGTAAAGTCAATAATTGAGCTGTTCAGGGTTGACTTTCTAGCCCGTAGCTTAAGCTAGATGTGTGAATTTAAGAAGCCGGATTACTGAACCTAAATTGCAGCATATCTATAACACATATATTTAGCATAACTGACACAAAATAAGAAAATATACCCTTAAACATATTTAAGCCTAAATGTGTGTCTGGAGCTTCTGCCACTTAATGAAGTTTGATTTGTGTCATGCAGTTCCAACTAAACCTAGGCTAGTCTAAGTGTCATTGCTGTGTACATGTAGTTCTGTAGGCTACATTACTGGCTTCACACCAATACAGTATGTTACCTAAATGCTACAGTTAAGTTTTTACCCACAATCCAGAATCACTCTTCTTTCAGTAAGTCAGACAGGTTGGTTGATCAAGAGTCGGTTGACCAAAGGGTTTACAGGCAGACCCCCGTATCTGCGGTTTACTGCGGCCCGAAAAAAAATTTGTAAAATTAAAGAAATAAACGGTTCATAAGTTTCACAACACGCGCCAAGCCAGAACGGGCCGTAACACGGTGAAATCCAGCAGCCCAAATGCGCCCGTTACTTTTCTCATCTTCCTTTGTCGCCGTACCCACGCTTCCCTGCAAACTTGCCACCATTCTGCTTCTAGCGTTCTCGCTGTTCGAATTAGTTGCCGCGTTATGGCAGTGTTTGTGTTCAGAAAGCCCTTATTTATCGTAATAATGGCCCTCCAAGCGTAATAGTAGTGATGCTGGTAGTGCTTCTAAGCCTAAGAGAAGCCGTGATGTCCTTTCCATTAGTGAGAAAGTGAAAATTCTGGATGTGATTGAAATAGGAAAAAAATTGTATACAGAAATTACCAGGATGTATGGCAAGAATGAATCTTCCATTCGTGAAGTGATGAACAAAGAAAAAATTTCACTGCTCTATCGTCTCTTGAGGATTAGGCTAAAATGTCAGAATCCCTTACATTCATACGTACAAGAAAGAAAGTACACTGTAAATTTACAATGTAATGTACAGAACACTTTATTATTATTTTATTTAATGTTGGCAATGTCTTACTGTGCATAATTTATCAATTAAACTTTACAATATTTATGTATGTGACACAAATATCACATTATATATAGCATTCGGTATTATCTGCGGTTTCACATAACTGCGGTAGGTCTTGGAACGTATTACCTGCGGATACGGTGGTCTGCCTGTATAACACAATGCTCAAAACATCTGCAGAAAGTGCAGACATATTACAATCATACTAACCAGCGCTATTCTGTGTTTATTAAATTCCCTTGAAAGCTGCTTTTGTACTGGAAACAACGAATTCATCTGACGAACTTCTGGGTTTTTCTGCCTCTCCTCATGCATATCTTTCAAATTTTTGACCTTCTCCTTTAAACTGTGCAAGAGAGATACAGACAGTATTAGCCTAGACATTCTCACAAAAATAAGCACTAATATGATCTAGAACGGAATAACAAGTAGTCACCTCTACCAAACTACAGGGCGTCACATTTCAGGAGACTATAATCTGGATAAACACACCCACATAAATGTAATGATCTCATATCTGCTTCACACACCCATAAAACAACATACAGTAAGACCTCGACTTAGTACCATGTATACACATGAATGACATCCAAACTGGATCCCATGTAGTTACATATCACTAGCTAGCAAATGCACTTCTAATATCAGAATGAACAGAGGCTTACTTACAAGTATTTTTGGTGTTAACAGCCCTTAAAATGTTCAATGAAAGTGAAAGGGAAAAAGGTGTATCAAATGCTAGAAAAAGAAAGTAACACTTGATATGAAAAATTATTTTGACTCACAAACACTCAACTTATGATTGGCGTGGAATCCAACAAAGTTCCATTGCTATTCTGTGCTTCTCTTGCTTCCATCTGAGCATCACCACTGTCAAATTTCTCTTCACTTACCAGGTGACATGTTCATAATCTATTTTTAACCACCACTGAATCTCTCTCTTTTGAAATTTCTCCATTACTGTCAGCCTCGGTTATAGCAGATCTTTTTTCATTCTCCAACCATTTTCCTATGCTCTAACACAGTAACTAACTTGGTTACACTGTCTGTCATATATATCGGACCTCTGGGTACATCAGATTTAGACATTCCCTAATGGTTAATGTTCTCCGATATATATATATATATATATACATATATTTGGAAAAATAATGGAAGTTTACATCAGTTACAGTGTCCTCGCATGCAGATGACTCACTCATCACAGAGACATGAAGACTTAATATGTATTTTAATGAATATCATATTCTGTGCATTAATTAGAGGTATAAAATGTACCAACAACCAATAAATGCACTTCAACTATTCCAATTAGCCTATGACATACTGCCCCCACCACACATATGCATAACCCCCCACAACCAACCCCTCCTGGACACTCCACTTCAGTTCTGAGTAGTGCACCATACAGATAACATATCTTTCAGTGACACATGTATAGATAACACATCATCTAATACTCTAGTATGTACCTTCATCAACTAATGTTTCACCTTTCTCAGCATCTCATTTATTCAATATCCAGTAATGTATTAACAAAGTGTTACATATACAAATATCATTTTTATTACAAGTTAAGAACTCACCATATATCTCCCTCCTGTATACATCTCTCCACACACTCTAAATAATTTTAACTTCTGCTATTTCACAATCATCAATATTTTATTTTATATCTTTATTCAACAGTAAATTTTAACTGGAAATTATGTGGTTTTTAATACAGCAGAGTGATTTTGACATTTAAGGACAACTGTATTCTTGTATCAAAGTTATCACCCTGAAGATGACCAGATTGCACGCCAAAACATGTTTGTGAAGATATTACAATAAAAATACATAATAAAATTATTTGTTGGTTGTTAATACATTTTATACACTGAGTATGTACTTTGATACCATTTATTACCCAGAGAGGCCAAGGTGACTTCTCAGCATGATCATGGGATCCAATATATACTGTATCGTGAAGGTGCACAACATATGTGATCTGAATATTTCGACCTCCTGCTGCGATTTTTAGAGTCACTTATAATGACTTACAGGCTCATATTACATAGGCTACTTGTGTGTTCTGCTGTTCAGGTGTAATATATGAGACGATTTCCTGCTTTGTTTAGTCGAGATAGTATGTAGCACTGTGTCAGCTGGTTCACTGCTGATCTGTTTCAACTATTGGAAGTTTCTTTAATAATGACGAGAGAAATGAAGTAGATAAGATGGATGATTCATCAGATTTCACAAGATCTGACTCTGACAAAAGTGACTGGGATGCATTTAAGCACTGTGTTTCCAATCCTGTTGAAGCCGACTTTAATAATTCAGTCTCTGTTGATTACAGCAGTTTCTTAGGTTCCCACTTATCATGACATTATTGTTGACATGTTTGGCCACACCATAATGGATGACAGCAAAGATGCAACCGAAATAAGTACTTGTGAATTAGAAAGTGAACGCCCAATTGTCAGAACAAAGGAAGCCCTGACAGCAATCAATATCATTACTCAGTATTATGATGCACATGGTTCTGATGAGACATTAGATATCATTCTGCTCTCGATTAAGCAGGAGTAGCAAAGGTGATTATCAAGCTCCATGAAGCAAATTAACATTACTAATTTTTTAAGATTAAAACAAAACAGTGTGTAATATGAGCTTTTGGATGAACAAAATGTATCTGTTCATGTCCACATGCAATAAAACCAAAAACAATTATAAATTAAATGATTTCAAACTTTCGCCGTGTTCTGAATGTTGTATGCTTTCTTCTGAGTAATTCCCCAGCGTCTGAATTTTATATGCCAACGTTTCGGAACACTCTGTCTTCCAGGCCTATGAAGATGGAACAGACAGTGTGTTCTGAAACGTTGGCACATAAAATTCAGATGCCAGGGAATTACCCAGAAGAAAGCATACAACATAAATTAAATGGTATTACTTTCAACATTATTTTAAAAGGTAATTTATCAGGACATTGGATGTAACTGACTTTGGTTATAACAGTAATCTTTGTATGACACCCCTCAGGTTCAGTTATAACCAAGGATGACTGTGTTTGCAGTGTTCTTTTACATGGCAGTTTTGACATGGGATATTTTGTACAGAACTTTCAACTACATTTTTTTCCATGACACATATGTTGCACAAGTATCACATGTGAACACACTTTGTTCAATCCAATACATTTCACAAGTGCACTAAGACCTCCTGCACTTTTAAAACTACTGAGCCTTTCCACACATAAACAATGTTCCACAGCTTTAGAACATGTATTTTCTTATGCTTCACTTCAGTTACCAATAGTGATGAGTAATCCAGTGATTTTAAGCAGTGACCATGATCATGCATAATCCCATCATTTTTTCTTGTGGAAGGCTTGCAATATCTGATATTTTTATTAACTGCAATTGGGATGACACCTGGCAGCAGTAGTACAGTACACATTTACACACAAACAATACATAAAAGAACACAATTAAGGAGCCACTACAGAAAATATGAGTATTCTGGGGAGATGTAAAAAATTACAATCATATAATTTTAATATTAATGGCTACAAAATAAAAATTAATTTAACCAACACAATAAATAAAACATAAGAGTAACCAACCAAAAAGACTTTTCCCTTTTGGCTGACTCTTTGGGGTGGGTGGGGGCGATGTCCCACAGACAAGCATAAACAACAACTTCAATCTTCTCTATGTTGGATATCAAGTAACTTGCAGTAACAAGTCAAATCCTTGTCTTCAACAAATTACTCATCTCTGTCAATAAACGTTACCAATTACACATGTTAATACAAGATTTCTTAAGCTCACACCCATTTGCTTAACAACTTTACACAGTTTGCCCGCTTCTTCCTGTCTGTACAACATTCACACAAGGAATACTTCACAACCGCTTAGTTTGGATACGTGTAATTTAACACTACTTTACATTTTGAAGTATACAGTGTTGCCATATATATTATTTTTAAGAACTGAATAGGGTTACCAACATAAAAGAAAGTACGCAACACATACTGGGTTGAAGTGCTATTGAATTTATGAATATTAAATTCTTAAATACAGTACTTGGTAATTGTGATTGTGTAATAATTTTCTTATCCCTCCATATTTCCACATACTTGTTATTGTACTATACAAGAATTAGGCTAATGGCATGTATGTCATAATCAGTAACAGAACAGGGACGGCATACGTCCAACAATTAACAACAAAACTAATCTTTGGCATGTCATTAGTAATATTTTAAGAAAGACTTTGAAATACTGGTATTATAATTAGATTCAGCTGCAGTAAAATTGTAACCTTACCCTTCAAGCTCCTTTTTGTCTTCATCAAGTTGACTGCTGCACCTAGGTAACAAAGCCCTCAAGTCTTCTACCTCCTCCTTCAAGCTTGCCACCAAATCCAACTCTGCATGTGCAGAGAAACGCGTGTATTCTGTAACAAATTACACAACCTAACAAGAAATTGCTTATACCACTTTCTAAAACTTTCTTGAATAAATGAGTGATGCTGTATGCAGATCCCGAATGGCCTGCTGCCCTATTGTCTACATCCTGCAAGATATTGCACAATGTTGCTTTTCATAAGAATCTGCATATTTGTGCTCACTA
>Ga0136643_10003226_pt1 | contig 21826 bp, 5 predicted proteins | sample TergutLab28metaG_FD_96883 | JGI IMG/M metagenome (GOLD analysis project Ga0136643, IMG submission 96883) | Labiotermes labralis P1 segment gut microbial communities from Petit-Saut dam, French Guiana - Lab288 P1 (version 3) (version 3) | ecosystem: Host-associated > Arthropoda: Insects >...
ATAATAATAATAATAATAATAATAATAATACCGAAAACATCCATATTGGGCACTACACACGACTTCGAAAATACTAATGTAAAAGTACAAAACGTTTATCATAGGAAACAGTATTACATGTACCAGATAGGGTGACCATAGTATAGGTGCAACATTACATACCCTAGAAACATGTTTAAATATACAATTGTGTATCAGTCAAGCACAACAAAACTTCATTAAGTTTATTATTGCATTAGGGCAACATGTTTCGATTCTTATAGAATCATCTTCAGGCCCTTCTAAGAATACAGATCCTTACTTAGCAATGTTTAAAACGCACTGTGGGATCCCAAACGGTTACATCCCACAGCGCATTTTAAACATTGCTAAGTAAGGATCTGTATCTTAGAAGGGCCTGAAGATGATCCTATAAGAATCGAAACATGTTGCCCTAATACAATAATAAACATAATAAAGTATTGTTGTGTGTGACTAATACATTATTGTGTATTTAAAATGTGTTAAACACTTCGCGATGGTAAACATAAAAAAATGGAAACATGGGTTTTTTCTGGTATAAAGGTGATAGCACATACATGATGCTGATGATAATAATAATAATAATAATAATAAAGTTAAAAAGACTTCACTACAACGCAAACAGCAACAAATAGGATAAAAAGTGATGGTAAATTCATCTTTTTCTTGACACATTCCACAATTATTTTATTACAAACAAAGACAGAGATGTGTTTTATTTAAAAACGACCTCAAATAATTTAATGCAGTGAATCCCGTTATGTTTGTGGAACATTAAAAAAATCGCTTACTGTCCGTCGAACACAACCACCTTTCTTTATAAGCTGTGGGCTGAACGAACAGAAGGAGCAAAAGATTTTTTCTTCCAAAAAGAAGACGGACCGGATGTGGGGTGCACACAACCTCGTATACATGGGTAAAACGAGTAACGTGGCCGCGGCGTAAAGCCAACACTCACCAGCATCTAGCGTCAAGGTTAACAACATGTGAAGTTATACCTCCACTCCCCCCGTGTCTTCACAGGCTGATGCATAACTTTTTGTATGGAGAGATTTCCACCGATATTCAACTCACAAACCTCCCCACATGGGCAGCAGTGCGATGTTACCGCACAAGAACGGTAGCTGCAGGGTGTAAAATGAATTCGTGACCCTCAAGCTGCGGCAGGACCATGGCCTCCATACTGGTTCGTGTCCCCCCCCCCCTTTAAGTGATGGTTACAGCGACTTGCTGACCCGGATCCACACAAACATGACCTTAATTTGTCGCAATTAGCGACTCTGCGTTGCGTGCGTCTTCACGGTGGCTGCGCCTGCGCCGCTCAAACAGACCTCAGCGTGTATCTGTGTAGCGTCCTCTTTTATTTTTACACGCTTTCAATTGCTCAGCTGCCCTCGAAATTCGCTGTTTATTATAGGATCCCAAAATTCATTAACGCGTTCACGAAGGCCCATCATTGTCCCCACCCGCAAGCACATTAGTTCAGCTCACACTCTTCCACTCTCGTTCCTTCACCATCCGCTTTATTCTCATCTGCCCATTAACGCCGCAACCTTCGCAGTAACTTTTTTCCTTAACCTTTCTCACCCAAAACGTGTATGCAATTTTTATTCCTTCCATGCATGCTACATACCCGACCACTTTATCCACCTTTGTTTGGTCACCGCAGTACTAGATGGGGCCTCTGCGACAGGGTGATCACTCGTTCAGAGGAATCTTACCGGGTGTATTAGCCTAATTACGAGTGATTTAGAAACGTCAAAAAACGAAGTGGCCTATGCCCAATATGGGCTGTAATGCCACAAAAAAAAATATATAGTTGGCAAGAAGCATGGAAGTTCCTATTACGGGAGACCTACTTACAATGAAAGACAAGCGTCCTGAAGAATGTCTGCTCCAGGCATTTCTTCGTCTTTATGAAGGAAACTCATTCTACAGTAAAGCCAGGGCACATTGCGTAATTCACATGTACGAACACAAGGACCAGAAATTCATATTACGTAACATGTAACCTCTAGGTTAACCGAAATACGCAGTATACCGTCAAACACAACACTTTAATACCATACAGTAATGCCCTACATGTTTCGGTTTAACAGAACCATCATCGGGCACCTTTGTTACAAAAGTTTAAAAACGTGAGTACATTGGCGACATAAAAATTCTTCGTTAGTGAAACTGCACTAATTTACCTACGTCAAAAATAATTTCAAGTAAGTGACTTTGTGCTTTACTGCTAGCAAGAGTGGCCTACTATAGTTACTGTATGATGACGCATCTTCAAACATTCATATTTAACGATTATTATTTAACTCACTAATAAGTCAACGAGTGCAGTCAGTTCTATAAATTGCAAATACGAGTATAAAGGTAAACTTTTGCAGCTGTGTGTTTGGGAGAGATCCTCCTGAAAATGGCAGGATGTAGGCTAAACATGTTGTAATTTTCATAACAAATTACTAATTAACGTAAATGTTATTGTACTTTGATGTTTGTGACTACCCTTCCGCGCTGTTACATAACAACGCGCTAAGCCCTACTCCGCCGAAGCGGTAGTATGCTTCAGTCTGTATTACAGCGTCGACCTTTCAAAAAAAAAGTATCTAAACAGCAGCTGTGCCAAATGCATGTTATTCTGTCTTGTGCAGCACCTTGGTGAAAGTGTAGGTGCCTCTCTAGAACTTTAAGTCTGTGTAGGATAGGTAGGCCTACCTTTGATAATGTTTGTTTTAACAATTTGTCTTTGAAATTTCGTAGGTACTGTACCAGTAAATAAATAAAATCGGTGAATATGGAAGTGACTTTGTGTCATTGTTGCGTTCTGTCTATGACATTCCTGGCAAGGTAGCTCGTGTTGCGGTGGCGGTCAACCTCCACGAGTGGTTTGTTGGCGAATGGCACAGGTGCATCACTCCCTGCCACTACCACAAAGGCGAGGGTGAGATAAAACAGGACATGACGCAAATTGTGCAAGTTGTGTGACTGTGTCCCTGGAAGCTGGACTGGCTTTCACAGTAGTCTTGCCCATAACTAACACAGGTATTGTGTGGCATGAAGTATTACATGGAAAATGGATTTCTTTACTTCGGCATCAGTGTTGTCACACAAACAATAGAGGGGACGGAGACGTAAAATAAACGAATAATCAGACAATTGCTGAAAGCAAACTCTTGTTTACATACGAGATACTAGCATTTTTATTGGAGGGTCTGTCTTTCAGAAGTCCATTATTTAAGGGCACATTGGCGACTGTATACATCACCAGCTATAACGTTCAAGACTGAATTTTGAATACGCAGTGTATTTATGCTTTACTATCAAAAAATATAAAGATCACGACACTTACTTAATTAATTACTCCATGGAACAGAGTCCTTCTTGAGAGGCTAACCGGTTTTCAGCCAGTCAAAAAATTCCCAGCATTTCATGGAACCCGAAGTTTCATTACCGCATTCACAACTGCCCGCCACTTGTCCCTACCCTGAGCCACCTCGATCCAGTCCATACCCCCCACATCCCACTTCCTGAAGATCCATCTTAATATTATCCTCTCATCTACGCCTGGGTCTCTCAAGTGGTCTCTTTCCCTCAGGTTTCCACACCAAAACCCTGAATACGCCTCTTCTCTCACCCATACGAGTTACATGCCCCGCCCATCTCATTCTTCTCGATTTTATCACCCGAACAATAGTGGGTGAGGAGTACAGATCATTAAGCTCCTCATTATGTAGTTTTCTCCACTCCCCTATTACTTCGTCCCTCCTAGGCCCAAATATTCTGCTCAGCACCCTATTCTCAGACATCCTCAGCCTACGTTCCTCCCTCAATGTCAGCGACCAAGTTCCACACCCACGCTAAACAACAGGCAAAATTATAGATCTGTATATCTTAAAACGATTAAGATACACAGAACTATAATTTTTCCTATTGTTTTGTGTAGATGAGGTCGCTCACATTGAGGGTGTTGGACAGAAAGGTGCTGAGGCTGGTATTTGTGCGTAAGAGGGACGAGGTAGCAGGGGAGTGAAGAAGACTATGTAGAAAGGAACTTTATGATCTGTACTCCTCACCAATTATGATTCAGGTGATCAAATAGAGAACAATGAGGATGGAAGGGGCATGTGGCACGTATTGTGAGAGAGATGCATATAGGGTTTTGGTGGAAAGACCTGAAGGAAAAAGTCCACTTGTATGACCTAGCCGTAGATGAGATAATGATGTTATAACTCATCTTTAAGAAGTGGAATGGGGAAGCATGGTCTGGATTGATCCAGCTCAGGATAGGGAGAGTTGCTAAGCCCTTGTACATGCGGTAATAAACCTTCGGGTTCCATAAAGCACGGGGAATTTCTTCACTAGATGAAGATCTGTTATGTTCTCAGGAAGGACTCTGCTCTATAGAGTTAGTTAGTTGGCCGGTTGGTTGGTTGGTTTGTTGTTAAGTAAGTAAGTAAGTTAGTTAGTTAGTTAGTTAGTTAGTCAGCCAGTCAGTCCGTTAGTACATTTATGCGCTTCCCAACATTCTCAGAACAAACAGGGATTATGACTTCAAACAGCATAAGCTGGTTAATTTGTAACAGGGACGTAGTGTGCACATTACAGTCTCCTGAAATGTGATACAGCGTAGTTCTGTTGGTACATCTACCCTGAGGATACAAGCAGCAGGTTCGTCAAACAAGTTGGTACATATGAGGTCACAACCCAGCAGTCGGTCATCATGACAGTGTCGATGAGACCTCAAATCTCACTCAACATACTGTGTTGAGGAAGTAACTAAGCCTGTAGGCAATATTTAGACGAATTACTGGCGTCAAAGTCTCACTCATACAGCATCCTAACAAGTGAAAGGATGATTCGGACCAAAAAAATCCAAGATCACCTTGACTTCTTGCTGACTTTGGTCAGTAGCCTCCCACGAGTAGGTAGATGTTTCAGTGACTGAGAGAAGGACACAACAGGTTTCCTGTTTTGGTTTAGAGCCAGGTTCATCCCACATCATCCTGTGACTCTGAACGGAAATATTTCGTCATGTGGTATATCAAAACGGAACGTCTGAAACTATCGCAACCGACCGTGGCTGGAAAAAGAACCAAGAGAACAATCTGATGTGACAGAGGTTTTCAGAGAAGAGCTTCTATGCTTTAACCATACAGACACAATATAGTGAGTGAGATAAGGTTAAGGAGAAGTGGAAAGCCTAGATAGTTCTGTCGGTATAATGACTAGAAACGTTTCTGTATTTCAAAGCGTCCTGACTGACGCTGGAGCCCACACGGTCAGCTATTAAATTGGGTACAAGGAAATATCTTCCCGGAAGTGGGTGGAGCATAAAGCTGACCCGAGACCTCCAAATCAAGAATCTATGGAGCTGGAACTTCGCTTCTTCTTATCCCTTCATGGCGTGAGTGTGAATTTAGCGCTAGTGTCAACCTTAACTTAATCCAATATTGACGGTCTTCGAATCTACGATGTGACGCCATGTATGTATGTATGCATTTGTAGTATATTTAAGTCAGGTTATATTACGTGGAATGGCAAGGTGATAGAGAGCGGCAGCGGCGGCCTGTTAAATACCAATCCCATAATTTTTCTTTACGGAGTGAGGAAAACCTCTAGAAGCCTCTGTTCCTGCTCCGGCCAGGATTCCAGCCAAACGTGTCTTCAATGCACACTAAAAGCGATATCCTGTACCTAACATGGGCGTGACGCCGTGTAGTCTGGTAAAGAGGTACCAATTAAGACAGGCCTGCTGAATCCTTCTTAAAGGGTGAAAATTCTAATACAATTCACAGAGTTGGGGATGGTATGACATGTAGCATGCACGATGAAAAGACGAATCCGTGTAAAACGTTAGCTAGACACTCGCCGACAGAATCCACCAAGAAGACGATGACGTATATCGGAAAACAATATTAAAAGTATCTTCGCAGAAATAGTTTCGGAGAGCATGAAATTACGAAGGGGTGCAGTGACAGTCTTTTCTGAAAATGGCGGTAAATCTTCCAACAACAACAACAAGTTCCTTGCATATAACGACTGTTCTTTTAGTCTGCTGAAGACCAGGGAGTTGTGTCGGGTAAGCTCTTTTCGGACAAAAGAAATTAAAAATAAACGCTTACAGAATTAATTAAATGAAGAGTGTTATTTCAATACATTCAGAGGTTTAATTAAATACACCCAGAACTGTGTTTAAATAAGCTGGGAAATAAACAAGTTATACGTAATGAGAGCTTCAGCTACATACGATGCCAGTGCAAACTTCAAAATATTGCGCCCTGCCTCGAACCTTGCAGGAAGCAATCCTTTCGAGAATTATTTTTATTACTTGCCATTTTCTGTTGTACGGAAACAGATACAGTGGGCATTGCGAGTTTCAATGACTGGGGAGATATCCAAGCTGGAGAAATTATGTCCTTGACTAGAGAATGAGGAAAATTCCCAACTTTCGAATTTAAATGCTGCTCGTACAGATAAATAAAAAGCGGACGAAATGAAAGTGGCATAGTTCACACGTCTGTCTTGTGAACATCAGCGTCACCATAAAGCACAAAACAGAAGCGTGCAGGGAACATTCGACGACTTTTCTCTTCTCTTATGAGAGGGGAGGACAAACAGACTTTATAGATCGTGCTCAGATATTGTCACGTGGGCCAGAAGAGCAATTCGTAATCGGGAGGTGCCAAATTCTAATCTCATTCCTGCGACCGGATATCCTGGCTAAATATTTCGTGGGCTTCCTCAGCCTTTCAAGGCGGTAGAGTACCTCAAATTAATTCCTTGCATCCTCCTTTCATAACTGACCAATTATCTATTCACTAACTATTTTTAATTTGACTCCCGCAGTCTGTTACTCAGAGCAAGGCAAAAAAAAAGACCATACGAAAGCCAAACTGTAGAATCAATGGCCTGTTTCATCTCGCTGTAAATATACAATGTGGTGCGACAAAAAGCATTTTCATGTTCTGGGTATCCCACGGCCTGTACGGTCGCCGGACCTCAGGTTCCCGGATTTCTTTGTATGAGGATACTTCAAAGAATGCGTATACAGGAATCGTCTGCACACAGTGCAGGAGCTGCAGCACGATATTTGGGATAAAGCTGTGGCCATAAATCTAGAGCTGTTGCGCCGAGTTTTTGAAAGTTTTTCCAAACGGTGAAGACCATGTAGTGCAAATGAAGGAGGCCATCTTCAAGATGTTATCCACCAAAAGTAATAAAAAGGTTATCAATCGCTTGCTTTGCGCATACAACCCGTGCGTTTCATTTCATCCACTTCTTATGCAAAACATAATCATGTTTCAGAACGTGTCACTTGGTTCTGCGCTACCCTGAATGTTTCTTCTCCATCCACCCCTTGAATCTGGAGAATAGCTAAGACATGTTAACTCCTACACGTTGCAAATGAAGGGACAAGGCATCGTAATGAATACGATGTGGGAAGTGCGCCGGACTGTGGACGGTAAGGTCCACTGGCGGGCTCTTTTGAGCCCGATAAACAGATGAATCGGACAATGCTGTCGTGTTCCGTAAAAGTCGAGAATTTGTTGTCCAGTTGAAAAATAACTGGATTCTTGAGAACTCTTCTTCAAAGACAGTTATTATGAACCGTGAAGGGAGAAATGGCAATGAATTGCCATCCCGTCGGTAGCTTGGAAGAAATGTGGAAGGCCATGATAAATTAAGTGTGTTAACGCTTAGTTAACCATCTCGGAATCATATTACGGAACATTTAAACAGGCCAAAGGCACTGAAACTTTCGCGTGAACGAATGCAGCCTGCCAGTTAAGCCGCTACTGTCCTCACACACGGGCAAGAATCTGCCAACTGACCAAATCAGGTCAGACAATGTGAGTTGCGCGTGGAGAGGCAGTGAACGTTAATTGGCTGTTGGTTGAACGTGCAAGCCGCGCAATGTAACGGTTGGTTCGCAAGGCCCACGGATCGAGCTGTCTCTTTTAGTTTATATTACGATACCGTCAGTAACGGAATGCTTGCAGTCGACGGCAGAATGACGCACAAATGGCAGGGTTGGCAGTGATTTGGAAGGCAGCAGTCACGGTCTTGTCGCTGTGCTATTCCGGCAAATGTCTGGAAGCAGTGAAGAAAACTACGAAAGTCTAAGTTTTGTAGCAGGTGTCTCGATGATATTCGAACCGGGCACCTCTCGAATAGTGCCAGGCTAGAGTGTTAGTGCTGCACAAAGTCGACTACTGCCTTCTCTCTTTTTAACATAAGAAAATCCTATGTCAAGGTTATGTCTTAGCAAGATTGGAATTTCTCAAATGATCAAAAACGTTCCTGATTTTCAGGAACCCGATCCATCATAATCGTCCCTTATAAACTAAGCCAACAAATAGAATGGCTCTAGGGAATACCCCCAATTGTGCATATATAATGCAATAATCCACATATAATATAGACACTTAGTTGCTCTTGACACAGGGTTTTTATTGGTGTAATTTAAAAGGTTCGATTATATATGCACTGTAACATCCAATCATATAAGATTTCATTATCGTATTGACAAAAGCTCAACTCTGGCTTACATCCTGAATAACTGCAATACATTTCACCCTTTCCAAGCCTCCTTTCTCTTAGATTCATTTTAATATTATTCTCCCACGTATTCGTATTTCCCAAATAACATCTTTATTTCAGGTTCTTCGAGTTACGTGTACAGACAACCATCATCTTCCACGCGTACTACATATCACGCCCATCCCTTCACCCAAATTCCATTTCCGTAATAGAATATTACGTCATTTTCTCCATTACTGTAACTTCCGAACTCCTACGACCAACTGTTCTTCTCAGAATGTATTCTCAGACACCGAAAGACAAAGACGTCAGTTGTAGTCGTGTCATGCATTGAGTATTTCTACAGCTGAGTTTGAAGACGGATCGGTTTCGCCCTTCAAGATATGTCGAGTGTTATTCAACTGCGTTTCGAAACGTCCCTGTTAGTTCCGTTATATACTTCCGTCTGTCTGTTCGTCACATCTTCCAACTTACGGGAACGATTGTGATGACACTTGCACGATTATACCTGCACTAAACCCAGTCGAGTCCTATAGGTTTTAGTTTAATTTGGTGACAGTTAGGTCTGCCGGCACTTGACGGCCTACATAGACGTCTGCATATATATGTATCGCCATGCTTCTAGCAATCCTTATTACGTGTCGACAAATTCTTGCACGTATGAAGTGCTAAAACGCTTAACATTAGCATGCGTGTCGCGTAACACACAGCTGACACAGATGGTCACGGCCTTTGACATCAGAAGTCAAAACCAGCGTGCTGACCAAGTCGCCGACCCCGCAAACTTGCGAGGTCAAACCGGAAACCAAAAGGATTTGGTGCCCGATGCCCAGACCTCACAAATTAGAGCTCACGTTTTCGGATAATTTGGCATAAACACTAGCGACATTTTCGAAAGGCACTCCAACCCTCCACTATAAGCTTATCGTTCTCATCGTCAGTCTGCGCTTTCAGGCGATGTTGCTGTACTAGGCTTACAAAGCACTAGACTACGACAATGTTTCATTTCCACGATCGCCTACGTTCATTTTATTGGAACCATGAGGATAAACTGTACAGGTATGCGCCGCATAACGACGTTTCGGTCAACGACGGACCGCATATACGACAGTGGTCCCATAATATTATGATATTATAATATAATATTATAAAACCATTGTGTTACAATTGCCTACAGCATTCAGTACAGTAATATGCTGCACAACTTTGTAACCTAGAAGCAACAGGCTATACATAGACTAGGTGTGTTGTAGGCTATACTAGCTAGGTTTGTGTCATACACTCTATGAAGTTCGCACAACGACGAAATCGCCCAACGACGCATTTCTCAGGAAGTAACCCCGTCGTTAAGCGACGCATATCTGTACTTCCAGTACACAATTGTCCAAACGTGGTTGTGTGATTGGGCATAAATCGATGGTTATCCTCATTCATTTCAAGATTTTAATGTAAAGTCCCCCTAGAACAGGTCACGAAGGCCCGGAAGGGAAATAGATGTAGAGCTTTACTCTTTCTTTAACCTCGGCGCTATATGGGTGTGGGTGGTCAGCGCCACGCCCCGGCCGCTTTACCGCCAGGAAAGACCCAGTACCCATTGTATAGGAGGTTTGGTGGGCTCCAGGGCCAGTCCAGCCGGTACGGAAAATCTCACCTGCACCGGGATCGATCGCCGGACCGTCTAGTCCGTAGTCAGTCGCTGCACCAACTACGCTATCCCGGCCCACGAATCTATCACAATGAAAAAAAATGCTAAGTAAATTACAGATATCAATCACCACGCAGTCTTTTTTATCACAGACATCAAAACATTCAATTTTCCAACAATGATTTCGTTGGCCCCTTAAAACACACTGTTAGAGGCTTATGGATCGTTTTACCATAACATCTGCATTTCATTCACACAGTGTATACACCTATGTGTTCCACAGGAATCTCACAACAAAAAAGGTTCTTTGCCCATAGTGTATTAGCCAGTTGATCCATGTAATAGACAGTGTGTTTACTGTGCGGTAAATACCGATTTATTATATAACACCTACACGAATTTCAGGCTTCTTTACATGCTATTGCTATTAGACGAACAAATTGGCAACGTCTGAGAACAAACTAACCAGGTGATCTTTCCACCCCCCTCCCACCACCATGACTCTAAGGTTCATCTAGGCTTCTACTGTTTCTTAAGAATGTCTTCAGATTGCTTTCTAAGAACAAAAAGCACAAAATACAGTACAAAAATCGATATAGCGCTACCCTCACTTAGCGTCCATGACGGACAGTGAATAGAAATTCCCCGTTAAATACTATTTCGATTAACCACCACAAACTGCAGTTAACAAACAGTGGCGCTATACCGGGGTTGGACTGTATACAGAACTATAACGTTGCTGGCAGTTTTACATGGGTAAGAAACTTGGTCTCTCATAACAAAGGAAGAACAAAGGTTGAGTGTTTTCGAGAAGGGTGCCAAGGAAAACATTTGAGCATAACGAAAAGTAACGAACATGATACTAGAGAAAACTGATTAATGAGAAGCTTCACGATTAGTATTATTACCAGACATTAGGGTGGTTAAATCAAAGAGGATGAGATCGGCGGGGTATATGATACGGAATGGAGAGAAGAGAAATGCACACAGAGTTTTGGTTGGGAAAGTAGAAGGCAGGAGACCGATTGGAATACCTAGGCATAGATGGGAGAATAATATCAAAGTTAATATTAAAGGAAGAGCATGGGATGACGTAAACTGGATTAACCGCGGTCAGAACAGAGCCTAATGGCATGCTGTTGTGAATACGGTATGAACCATCGTGTTCCATAAAATACGGGAAATTCTCGACCAGGTGAAAACTTATCAGCATTTAAAGAAAGGCTCTGCTCCAACCAGTTATTTAGTTAGTTCATTTGTCAATCAGTCAGTCAGCCATTCAATCAGTCGTTTGTTAGTTAGTTAGTCAGGCAATCAGCTACATATTTAGGTAGTTAGATTGAAAGGTAGGTAGTCAGTCAGTCAGTAGTTGGTTGGTTAGCTGTTAGTCAGTTGCTTAGTAGTTCGGTCGGTCGGTCGGTCAGACACTCAGAGAGTCAAGTGTGTTTTAAATATTTACCGACTTGGAAACCTCAAATCTCACCCTAATTATTTGTTCATCTGAAACTTCAGATGGAGCTCCTAATGCATAATAAAAACGGGAAGACAAAGATTGACGGTGGGTAGTCTGCTCGGTGATTTATATATCGTGTACATCTGGCCGAGAGTCGTTACCTATGCTGCAATTTGTGTTGGTCCTTGTAAGGGGACCGAACCCACTTCCGTCTTCAGACGACTGTTATTACGACACAGCCACCAAAACGTATGGAAGGTCCGCATCCCAACAATCGGTCCAAACCTGTCACCAACCCACTATACAGTTTTAAATGCGTTTTCACCACCCCACACCTTGAACACCGTCAGTGACACATACGTACAAACATACTGAGAGATCTGTCCATCTCTTATCCTACTGTCCACATGCCGACGACAGCCGTCACCTGAAATCAACAATAAATTGTTTCTCTCGCTCCTCGTCAAGATGACAGATTAAAACTTTGAACATTAATAGAAATCATGTTATATACAGTCAAATCGTACCTCACAGAGGATAGATTGTGCTTGCATTAGAAAGACCAATATGTAAACGCTGTAAAGAGCAGTAATCATTGTTTACTCTAAGAATCATACGGCACATATAGTATAAGTCTGCACTTCGTGGAACAAATTCGAAGTCTTTAGTGTTAAACCTGGCGGTAAGTAGTCCTTAAAGGGTTAGGAGAAATCGACGGGCCTTTAGTACGATAAACGAACAAATGATGATAGCTTTATGCCAACAAAAGGTATGGATGTGCTGCTACCGGTCGTCACTGCCCCAGGGTCCCTATATCGACACCACATGTTTGTTTATTGTACACTTTCACCGAGCAAACACTTGCCAATTACAGAACACAGACTTTCGCTGCTGCGTTTTAACATAAGAAGCTCCATTTCCAATGCTGTACATCAGCTGCTGTAAGTGGAACATGGAAGTGGGAACAACAAAGCTGTACAGGCCTCTCCTTTAAGATTCCAAATGAGGAAAATGTAACATCACTGAAAATGCAATTAGCATGGGATTAGACGGCACGAACTTCCGCAGCTTTAATCACGGAACCGTACACTAACATACAACTTTCTTTTATGACAGTCAGGATCAAATCAGCCGAGATAATCAGAAGGAAACGATGACTTCGGTTGAAGCTCATCTGCTCACAAGACGGACAGTGAATCGCTTCTATTGTGAAGTTAATTACAGCACAAATACAGATGCTGGTGTTTCTAATCCAGAATTCATTTTTCGTTTTTCATAGTTCGACAACTCTAGTGGGTCTAGGCCTCATTATTGTTGAGGTTTCGAGATCAAACTCAGACAATACACGTCCGAAAGTACTCCTCCGAATCAGTGATCGGCCCTCTACCTGACAGCATACATCATTCAGAAAACACAGATATCGACGCCGCCGGTGGGATTCGAACCCGAAATCCCAGCAGGCGAACGGTCGCAGAGCCACGCCTTAGACCGCGGAGCCACCGGGATCGGAAGCCTTTATTAATCGCAGGTAAAATCTTTATAGCGAAAAACTGGTTTTTCCAACATTTTAAACTAGCAAATTAAAGCAATCACGCATTTCCACGTCCCATGGTCGAACAGCCTGTGTCTTCGCGACTGCAGGCACAGCAACGAGAGGACATTTGTCCTAAAACTTTGACAGTCCCTCAGCTGGTCAACAAACCCCCGCTCTCATGATACACGAAAGTCGAATGACTAATGGTGAGTTAATTTCGGTCAGAAAATACAACTATAATTGTATGCTAGATTATGGTATTTATTAGCAAAGTAAATAACTACATGTTTCGGCCGCTTTAGGCCGAAACATGTAGTTATTTACGTTGCTAATAAATACAATCATCTAGCATACAATTATAGTTGTGTTTTCTGACTGAAATTAACTCACCATTAGTCTTTCAACACACAACGGGGATGACACACTTTAGAATTACGAAAGTCGAATATTCAGATCTCCTGGGGTGCTTCACTGTGTTGTCTGGCAAATAATTCTAGACGTTTCGAAGGAGCGTGGTACCTCCATCCGCAGGGTCAAGCAATTCTCTGGAACTATTTACCGAAAGACACAGAGTCACGTCCCACAAGACTTGCATATCCAGGTTGTGAGAACCTCAGACCTCGAGACACTATCCTCCACTGTCGAGTCCCCGAGTAACGGTAATGTACCGTGCGTTTCCACAGGCTGGGAATTTCTTCATTAGCTAAGGAACTGTTTAGATCCTGAAGAGGAACTCCGCTACATTTATTTAATTATTTATGATATTCAATTGCTTGTTTGGTTATTTTGTTACTTCGTTGGTTGTTTATTTGGTTACTGCGCTTGTATTTGTCGATTAGAAGGACCATTACTTTGTACATGAAAGCCCACCACTAGTTTTCCTCCTGAGGTTACGAGCGTATGGCAAGCATGTCGCTTGGAAGTTATCGAGGAAGCTCGTGCATGGTGGGAAAGCGATTTTAACCAATAACAAGAAACGTATCTAGGCGACCGCTTGGGGGGGGGGGGCGTAAATTTCTTGCTGTTGGGTGAAATAGCTACCGGTTACCCAGCTAATCTCCAAACCACACGCTTGCAGTGCCTCCGTACCCTGAGTTTGTTCAAGCGGGTAAACTACACGCCCTCTTTTCAATGTTACCTTACCAGCTCCGTCTGTCTCCAAATTGTTTTATTCCCTTCACGTTTTCCGATTAAAATTCCAAACGCATTTCTTATTTTTCTATTGAATCCTCTTCCTACTTCATCATTCTTGATTCAATCATCCCAGCCATATTAAAGAAAACAAATTATTGACCTCCTCCCTATGCCTTTGTGTCCAACCGACCGCAATATCCATTTCAACTCGACGGAACAGATTAGTTCTTGCAAAGTTCATAGGTTACGGGCAAATCTAGATACTTTGTCCTTTTTAGAGGATGATTACCGCGTCTTCAGCAGCTCTCTAATGATCCCTACCCTGAGCCTATTCCCTTAAAATTCGTTTTAATATTATTCCCCCAGATGAGATTAGGCATTCTAAAAAGTTTATTTCCTTCGGGTTTTCCGATCAGAAATTTGTGTGCATTATACATCTGCCTATACATGCTCAATCCTCCGCCCAGCCCATACTCCACGATTTCATCATTTTAATAGTTAGACTAAAACTTATGGAACTATTACTTCCTCTCTACGTCAAGACGTCCTCCTAAATACCTGGGTCTTAATCGTCCTCAACTTGCGATTCTTCCTTAAAATGAAAACCATCCATCGAGTCGTGTTAGGCGCCAATTCACTTACATTTGTCTTGTTTGTAGGCAATTTGAACAAGGTCACGCTGGCTGCCTAACACAGATTAAGTGCGCTTCAGTTGTCAATTTTATTACTGCAGTTTTCTCTACAAGTTAGGTCCCACGGTGCATAAAGCATGAATACAACGGTTTCCAAAAAACTCCTACTACATAAACAAAAAAAAATGGGACATTTGAAAGTATGAGCTCTGTTTACCAGGTCTGAAATTAAAATCATCTTTATCTCTAATTAGCAGTAACAGCTCCTAACAAGAATTTGACTTTGTTAACTCGTTACTTTGTTTACAAGGTGTTACCAGCACTATCGACACACTGTCTAAGAAATAACTCGAAATTAGTGAACGTAAACTTGTTACCGACCCTTACCATTCTACGCCCGACTTACCTCTTTGAAAACACATCTGGATTGGATTTACTTAGTGAACGAAATACAATAAGAACAGTGCTGTATCTCCCACCACCTCTCAATACTAAATGCGAAATAATCCTGACATTCATTAATAGAAATTTTACATTAACAAGAACCAATGATGAAAGTATTAAAGACTACAGATGCGTCTCTTTCTTATGAGTAGTTACCAGCTTCCTTCGAAGCAGTTCTTTTGCCCATATTAATAAAATAAAACTAACACTTTACTCCTTGTTACTTTCACTAACCAACCGATGTGTGACTCAGGATAGTAAAATACTCCTTTACGTGATTTCAGACCTCCATAAAAGCGTATATGAGACTTGCGCTCATTTGGGATTTTGCACAGCGTAGAAAGGTGTTTTCGTACCGCCTTTTCGGGACAACTTATCGTTCCCGTCTTCAAATGCCACAGAAGTTCCTTCCTGGATGATACAGTGACCGGAATAATAAAGCTGAGCACTCTCCCAATCTAAAACAGAGGTTAGGAATGCGCAGAGCTATACCGCTATACCTACACTCCTCATTACCTCTTACGACATAATGTTTAATTAAGCATAGCGACAATTATTTGTGTACTACCTTAGGACGGAGAAGGAACCAGTCCCTCCCACAACACAGTGACTTTCAGAACGTAATATTTAAAATCAGACAGCTGGTGAAGTCCAAGTGAAGTGCCTTAATAAACAATTTCTCAGTCGCCGTAAATCCGAGTACTAAACTATGATGGCATGGGGATGACTGGGAGACAGTTCTTCACATACACTAAGGTTACGTAACTACAGGGAAGCGGTCTATTTCACATTTCCTCTGTGGATCCCAAGGGACCCACGACAACTTTACTGGGGATCCGTGGATACATTTCTGTAATGGCTACGCTAGTTTGTTTATTTTGTTAATTAAATGAGTAATGTTTTGTTTAAAAAATGGAGGAAACTTCTTTAATTGGCGATATGTTTATTTCGTATGACTGTTAGAACATCTAATTAAGAAACTTCCTGTACCCATGAAGCTTAATTAACGTATAATCATGCAATGCACCGTTACGTATGATACTGCTATGTTTCTTAGCTATCTAAAATAAATTCTGAGATATAAATGTATAATTTTGGATACTTATCATCTGGACACTACATTTACACGACCAAGTATATGAGGATCAGAGGTTATTTTCGGAGCCAAAAGGGCTTGGAAAACACTGATCTAAAGAATGCGAAGGTAAAACACTAACATCTTTGAAATGCTTAATATAACGAAGATAATTATTATAAATTAAAATCTCAAACACTTTGCAAAATAATATTTCTGAATTCAATTACAAATATAGCAAGTTTCGAAATTCAACATCTTGGGGTTTGGTATTTTATACGATGCCGACTGTGATATAAGCGATAAAATACACCAGTATGAAGTAATATGAAGAAAATAAACAAAGGAAATGGAGAAAAAACAAAACGAGACGGCGAGTTAACATTTTATACAGCAGTAATAACAGACCCCACACTTCTGTGTAGCAGGGTGGAGCGGAGCCACTTCGAAACGATTCAGATGAGTACGTAAAAATTCAAAACAGCAGATACCCCGGTAAGTGAGGCCGACTTGACGAGCGCTCAGGGTGACGACTCACGTACAAAACGAAATTATGCCTTCCAGTTACATTCTGGAAAGCTATACAAATCGACAATTTAAAAATGAACATATGAACCAGTAGTGACCGGTACAAGTCTGACAGCGTACTGCTGGTCAAGAAAAAGAAACATAAGTAACACTTCAAACGATGAAATCATATTTTTGAGAAGTGTCAAATGCTGCTGTGAACACAGTAAAGAAAGTTTGGGTTCCACGGAAAAAGAAGAATTACTTCCTAGCGCAGTGATGATTAGCCTCTCACGGACTCTGCTCCGTGGAGTTTGTTCGTCACAGATAACTGGCCTACCAGATTAGACCACAGAACACAGTACTTCTTGAGCAGATGATAGTCTCAGCCAGTAAAAAGTATCACGAATTCTGTTGAACCTGAAGGTTCATTACCATATTCACAACATCCTACACCTGGTCCTCATTCTCAACGAGATTAACCGTTCCACACATTCCCATCCATTCTTTCAACATTTATTTTATCATTATCCTTCCATCAACGCCTAGGTCTTCACAACGATCTTCTTTCCTCAGTTTTTTCCAAATGAAACCCCTGCATCCAATTTCCCTTTCTCCCAGTCGTTGTAGGTGCCCCACTTAACTCTCCTTGATTTTATCACCCTTACTAGAAAGTTACAAAACAAATTGTGCAGTAGGGACGAAATGTTTATCCAGAAAAATAAATAGATGAATATACAGAAAACTGGGTTACCCATCTGAACATACATTTGGTCATCAGTAAAGACAAAATGAATACAGTCACTAAAAAAACGACTACGACGTCGAAGCAGGAGTGTGCACTGACGCAACACAGAACGATGCACTAATTAGTGCACTCTTCTTTGTTCATTGTTGTCCGAAATTTTAGTGGCTGCCATCAATCCCTCGCGCCTATTGCCGGGATAGTACCTGAGAATGGGCCACGACCGCTTCCTTCCACATTCATTCCAATTCGTTATTCACCCATGTTCCCAACATTAGACGGTAGGCCTATACAGTTCAGCCCCTGACAGCCCAAACTATAAACCAGCGAAAAATGTTTCAAACTTTATGGCGCTGCCATCCGAACAACGATCAAAATGACTGCCGAAACGTCGAAATGCAACTGGTGCCGCCCTCACTGAACAGAACGGGCATCCACAAATTTTTATGGCAAAGTGCCACACCAGTACTGTGGGCTGGATCGCGGGTGGCACGGGCGAAAATAACAACAAACATAATACCTAACAGCCTAAATCATTGTTTAATTGTATAGTACATACATACTTTAACTGAACGGGGAAGCACTACATCGTACTCTGTGGAGAACTCGATTTGGAAGAGGCTATGGCTATGTCGTAAGACGGGCAGCAGAATGAGTTAAGTACATAATTTACAAATGAGGCGGCGCTCCGCATAACACAATCTGGCAGGCTGCAGGTTGGAGAGCAATGCTGTGCAGCATTATGCTCCAAATGCGCACGAACTTGTTTTTCGCCCTTTCGTGACGCTGTCACTGGCAGTTCAGGCACGCGGTTATAAGGAAGTGCCTCCTTATGGCGTGATTGAGTCAAGCGGTGACCATGGACCGCAAGTGGAAAACGAATTGCCAGGCGCGGCAAGAAGCACGAATGACTGGCGCATTATTGCTTAACTTTACGTTCAGGATCGTAAAAACAAAATAGGACCACTGGTAAGTCTGAAAATGCATTCTCACACAGCATATTCTTATTTTATTTATGTAAGCATTTATTTATTTATGATTCCTTCCACAAAGCACGTCACGTCCTTTTATCATCAGTCAACTTCCACTTATTTCCTTGGCCATCATAATGGCACAAATTCAAAGTTAACTAATATGAATTTTTTATTCTTAATGTTTAATTTGTAGTATTTTTACGTTATTTATGATACATTCAATGGCGCTGTCTGTAGCTCAACACTACACCAAGTCCAATGACAGGGTAACAAGCAAAACGTAATGGATGTGGCTGGAAGCAATCCTGTCCAAATTCTAGGCACTACTCTGACGTTTGGCTGGAAGAACTTAGGAAAACCCGCGAAAACGCTCAGTTAGAACTGTCGGTGTGCAAACCGATAGTTTAACCCGGGACGTCCATAACGCAAAACAGGAGTGTTTCCCATTCTACCGTGACGTTCTGTTCGCCTGTCGCATATCGCGTTCAGTATTACTGTTAATATGCCGACATAACATCAGTACGACTATCACAATTAACTGGGCGGTTATCAGTTAAAAAGCCTACTAAGGCCTAAGAGATATCCCGTAACAAACGTGAGGAATAAAACAGAAAAACAAACTTCACAAATTGTACGTCTCACTTTAATAACGATGGGCTGATCATTATGAGAGTGAAATAAACAGGCAGGACATGTAGCAAGCATGACGACGAGAAAAGTATAATCTGCGAAATTTAGATCGAAACCACTCAAACGAAAATAGCATAAGACATAGGAGTTGATGGCAGGATAATATTAAAAATTGTGTTAAATGTGGCATGAAAGTGTCACGGGTTACAGGGACAAATTGAGGATCTACCGCATCAACGTTTTTGAGGTAAAAAAAAAAACAAAAAAGCCTCCCTTAGTCCAGTTAGTCTTACGCACGCCAAGCGGATGTGACGTAGATTCAACTGGCTAGAGTTCGCGTTCTTTATCACGCTCTGGTGATGGTGATGTTCACCGTCGACCGATGCAGACCAGAGCTCCAGAAGCACGCCCTGAGGTATGACAAATGCAGAGTTACGTCATTACTGCAAGGAATCACGCCGCCTGGACATGCAGGTCTGCAAATGACGCTCACGATACCGACAGGGGAAAGTGCCCGGTTCGATAGCGGGTGTCCCCCGTTCATGACACTTCCGGACCCAGCGAGATGGAAAGAGGCTGTCACTTCGACACAGCTGGAATGTGTCAGACAATGCACACAATGGCCCTCAGCTTCAGATCTAATGCAGTTCACACAACGCCGATCACCCCTTTCGGATGGGTAGTCTAACACTCCTGAAACAGATCGATTATCCTCAATGATATCTGTCGTGGTTTTTCTCAGTCCCACCACAAAAGCGCCGAGAAAGGGCTTAGACTGGGCCACGACCGCTTCTGTCCACATCCTTTGCAGCTCATTATTCTCTGATTATTCAAACATTCGAAGCTAAACATTCTGAGCTAATGGAAGTGCCATCACACAAGGTAAATCTCGAGCCTTCCCTTCACACGCCACGAAGGAATATATGGGGAACAGGGGTATAGCTCCACTCATTCTTAACCTCGGCATTATATGGAGGTGAGTGGCCAAATTCCCGCCAAGACCGCTTTAACCCCGAGGGAAGAACACTGAAGAGGAGATTGGTTAGGGCTCAGAGCCGATCAGGACCATTTCGAGAAGAAAAAATCTTTTCCCTTTACTGGAATTCGAACCCCGGACCGTCAAGCCCGTAGTCTAGTCACTATATTAACTAGGATATTCCAGCTCATGTGTCATTACATAAACCGTAAATACATAAATAAATAAAATATAAGCCTACACAGAACTTGGAGGGAAAAACAAGGTAGAATTAAACATACTTGTCATGTAGCAGAGTCACCCAAAGTTTTAGTCGGAATTTTTAAGGCATGCAACCACGTGAGATACGGACTCTAAGCCACTGGATGTGGCAGTGTAGGCTGCAACAAAGGCCAGTGACGGGTCTTTGTGCATACACTAAGGAACCTTCGGGTCGCAAAACATGTGAGGAGGCGTCCCTAGAATGGCTAACTTTTACTACTATCTTCTCATGATCAGCTCTGTTCCCTGGAGCTTGCTAAGTAGTTAGCAAGACCGGCAATGAGCGTATAAACGTAACATTGAAGCGCGTTCGCGTGACCATTGTGGCGGCAGAGAGAGTGTGTGTCTGTAGCCTTAGTTATCCAACATGCAAAGCGTGTGCGCCGTATTATGTTGCCATCTGTGGTCTGTCTGACTCTACCATCTCCTTCCACTTTACCTCAAAAACGGCAACATTTTCGGAGAAGAGTTATTGAACATACAACGCGTGTTTTTTTCTCTAAAACTGTGTCTGAAATTTTTTTCATTACAGAAAGAATTCAGAGAGATATTGTCACAAATTTGCCCGTTATTCTTGTCAGGTTTTAATGAAACTTCAGTTTTCTCGACATATTTTCGAAAAATGCTTCAATATCAAATTTCATGAAAATCCGTCCAGTGGAAGCCGATGTGTTCCATGCGGGCGGCAGGGACGACGGACGGACATGACGAAGCTAATATTTGCTTTTCGCAATTTTGCGAACACGCCTAAAAGGACGCTGTCTTAAACCGACACAATATGGGCCAGTATCTAACATCTTCTGTCGTCTCATTATGGTCAAAAACACATGCGGGTAACTGAACCTGCTTCCATCACAAGGAAAATGGATGAATCCTACTCTGATTCGTCGATTGTATGTAGCTGACTGAGGACAGAGACTAAATAATTGGCACATATAAATCGATTTCCTGCTTTTATATAAAAGTGGAAGCACAGCCAGGTTCCAAGACTGTATTTTAACCGACAGGAGCCAGCGGAATCTGTTACACAACCGCACATTTAGTAACATATCTTCGCCAGAATCCCTTACGTGCAACAAGACTTCAGTTAAAATACTGAATGTGGGCGAACCCCGAGCATAAGAATGAGATTTTGGTGCAACGTGGGAGCGGGGGGGGGGGGGGTGGTTACACCAAACCGTGAGAAGAAATCAAGTTGGGTGCAGACGGTGTTAGCCCTGCCGAACCCTGCGGCCCTAAACAGTGTCTTAGTCTTTC
>Ga0136643_10003228_pt1 | contig 21823 bp, 10 predicted proteins | sample TergutLab28metaG_FD_96883 | JGI IMG/M metagenome (GOLD analysis project Ga0136643, IMG submission 96883) | Labiotermes labralis P1 segment gut microbial communities from Petit-Saut dam, French Guiana - Lab288 P1 (version 3) (version 3) | ecosystem: Host-associated > Arthropoda: Insects >...
GCTAACCTCTAAAGTTGCATTTTATACATTTATTCAACAAATATAGGTACTGAATATTTTAAACATGGTATATACTCTCTGTTTTTTTTTCTCTTCAAATGCAGCTTGTCTCTTAATTCTAACGTATTTGGTTCCTCTATTATTCACATTTTACATACAGAGTGAGCTAAAATTAAAAAAATAATTCCGGCGCCAAAAGGTTAAAGTGCTAAGAAATCTGCAAAGCTAAATTAAAGTATCTTACCTGACTAAACTGCCTGATGATAGCGTAAATCCAGATGTATTAATCCAACAGTGGAACTGCAAGAGCAAAACGCACACACTTACTCACTGATTTCTGAGATCCATTCATAAAATAAACGTGCACTTTTAAAAACACAAGACTAAAATGTGGCAAGACCATTCAAAAAAAATGTTATTCATTATAAAAACGGCAGGAGTAACAATTTTAAAGCAAACAACTCTTATACATGCATCCAAGAAAGGAAGAAAACATCATAAATTAATTATTAAAACAGAGCACATACGTCCTGTTACATTACAGTGCCATTTATTAAAATTCATTAAGGCGCATGTTTAACGTAAGCAATTATTATGTCAAGTAATGTAAGTATAATTAATGTTAAAAGCTGTCCAATTTAAAGAATGTTTGCTAAAGCGACGAACCGCCACGCGTGTCGTCGGCTTGACAGTTGACTGGCTGGCAGCACGAGGCTTGGGTACACCACACAACTGCGAGGCGCGCGTGCGCAAACTTCTAACATGCAAAGTCTTTGGTACTAGTGTGATGCTTTATCCAAGCAAGCAAATCAACCACCCCCGCACCTTCCTCATGACCCATCAAACACCCTCGCTCACATTGTTACGAGAGGGAATAAAGAAAAAAGTTGATTCAACCCCTGATGCCAACTGTCTCTCTCGCACTCACGTGAACATACGTACACCGGCTTGTCATCCAGTCATAGGGACTGGCGTAACCAAAAACTCTTTATGCAAACGCAACCCCTCTTCCATTGAACTTCGGCTTCTTTCACACTTACCCCACCTTTAACCATGCTGCCAATACAGTTGTCAGTTTCAAATGAATTACTTGGTCACAGTGTATAGTACGTATAATAGATAGAATGCTGCCAAAATCTGTTTGAATGCAATGCGAGAGTTCTTTCTGCGTATAAATCTATTGTTATCAAAGAATGTTAGAACTTCTTTTCATAAAAATTGTGCAAGGTAACCTTCTTTCTTTATTTCTTTCTTATTTAATGTTGAAGTTGTATGAGAAAGGATTGTCGCGCTTCTTCAGGGGAATGAATACACAGTTCCCAATTCTTTCAAAAGACATCCCTCTATCTGCACCTTACAATACTCAAGCCTTAATGTAGGTGGCATCCAAACGTGTCAGAGACAGATGGTTGCCATTTAACACCTGACAATCAGAAACTTTCCTTATTCAGACCTGTGCTCTACTTTTCTCGTTATCAGTAATTTGCAAACAGCTATGTGTATTTCGTTTTTATATGCACGCAAACTATAATTAATTTTTTAGGCCTGTATATTTGTTTTTAAATTTGTGACAATGATGTCATTCCTAAACTATAAAGAAATTACCTTCACAAAAATTGCACATTTTTAGGGACATGATGCAAAAAATTTCAAAACTCTTAGTTGAACTGCAATTGTCTCTCTATATATTCCCTCAGCTGAGTTACCGAAGGTCTTGTGAATACAGTGAAGTTACAATGTTACAGTAGAAATGCACCATGAAGTTTCCTAAAAATCATTTCGTCCATTCTAAACTAAAGGAAACTGTCACGTCCAACAAACATGTATGCGTACACAGAACAAACGAGATGTTAAAGTCTGGTACATTTGCTGACAGAAGTCTACGAGGAACTTGTCTGGCCTGACTAAACAGGCGGTTTATCTTAGTACACGTACTTCAGGATATGGCATTCGCTGATTTGGTCAAGAACTTCCTAGTCTTTAATGGCACCCAAGCCTTCATTTCAATGTAAACATAAAGCGTATATCCTACCCGTTATGGAGCCAGTGCTATTCTGTCTACAAACCTCTCCATAGGCTATTTGTTTTGAATGGTATCATGCAATATACATGTTCAGGTCTCCAACGTGAACTTTGCTTTCAAAATTTCCGAATAAAAGTTACCAGTATTGAGCTAAATCCAAATCTATTCTGTTACTTGCCCAGCTTGCAATGGGGGACCTGTAAGTATGGCTCTACAAGAGGTGCCTGGTCACCGTCACACTCCCGCCGATTTACCCCCGAGGAAGAGACACGGTATCACCTATACGGGAGGCTGGGAGGATATCAGAGCCTTATTGGATGGGTCCGGAAAATCTCGTCCCATAGGGGTTCGACCCCCCGAAACATCCAGCCTAAAGCGAGTCGCTATACAGACTGCACTACGCCGGTTGCCAATGCGTTGTGTTGTTGGTCACCAGTACTTCAAATTGCTAGACGTCATGTACTTAACCGTGAAAGTCTGGAGCTGAATCTCAAGCAATTAATACAAGATTTATCATCTATATGTTGACAGAAAAACGATTCTCATCTTTAAGACATAAAATTCCCAGTGTTAACTTTCATTCTCCAACTGCTCCTACCAACACATCCAATCATCCTGTCTGACGTGTGTGACACGCCAAAGTAGGCCGTGCGTTCACTGATCTTTCTCTTGTTTTACTTGCTTATTCTCGCGGCGGTGTGACGTCATTTATCCACAGATCTGCGGTCTTTAATCTGTCCACTGACAATCCCTCGGTTGACATGGAATTAATGCAATGATAATTGACAGGAAAAAACCTAGTTATCAGTAAAACGTGTCCCAGCACCATACAACCCATCACACTTCCCACGTCGACTGACCTGGGTTTAAAACTGCGGTGAGAAATCGAAGATTAAACATTTTGGGTTTTTTCTTAGTAGTGCCAAAGCAGTACAGTTCGACTGGAAAAACAGAATTAAAAAGTGTTTTATATACAGAAGTACTGTTCAGTTACAGAAGTTCAGATACAGGGGCCAAATTCATCTAAGTTAACTAACTACTGGGACCAGAGTCTTTCGAAATAAGCTAACAGTTCAAATAGTTTAGACATGCTAGGCATTTTATGGAATCCAAAATTTCACTACCGCTTTCGCTACATCCCGCCTATTTTTCCTAGTCTATACGAACCCAGTCCACTCCATGCCACCTAGGGCAGAGTATATAGTGTATATAACTAACATCTGTCAGCGATAAAGCAAAGTGTTCAATTTACTATACGCAAAACATAAGCGAAAGTCAAATTCCCCTCTATAAGAATTGTATCAACAATGAATAAAATTCAACTCAGTGAGATGTGTCGCATTGAAAGTGGACAACATGTGGACAAAAGGAGCCCACTTCCACTTACGTTCTTTATACTAGTTAAAACAAACTATTTTTAGGCGCGTTCACAAAATTGCGAAAAGAGGCTATTAGCCTTGTAATGTCTGTCTCTCTGTACATCCGTCCACCTGTCTGTCCATCTGTCTGCATGGAGCAACTCGCTCTCACCGGACGGATTCCCATGAATATGAATAACTGAGAATTTTTCGAAAATCTGTGGAGAAAATTTAAGTTTCATTTAAATCTAACAAGAATAACGAGTATTTCACATGAAGAAATAGTTCACTTATGATAGTATCTCGTGGATTCTTTGTATAATAAGAAACGTTTTAAACAGACATGGCATAGGAACTCAAACATTTTACGCTCAAAAACTGTTCCTCAAATAGTGTCATTTATGAATTAATATGGGAAAATATGATGAAGCCAGACAGGCTACAGACGCTAATACAATACGGAGCATGCCCTTTGCATGCTGGGTAAATAAGGCTACAGACACACACTTAGAATATATAATACTTATTCCTTTTCCACTACTACAACGAGTTGGCCAAAGAAGCTCAATTTTTACTTTTCACGTAAACAGTTTTGTTTGTGATGGTGATTACTTGGTAGCCAAAGGTTTTCGATTATGTAACGCCAGGCTGCACTACTAGGTTTCGTCTCCTGACTGTGGCATAGATTTTCCTCTTCACAAACCTGCCCAGCCCAGCTTTGGGTCCTCCCATCCTCCTACTCAAAGTGGGATTGCTTTCCTGTACGTAAGGCGACTAGGGAATGAAGCTATCGTACACTCTCATCTATTAATGAAGTGAAGAATATGTTTGGCTATATTCCATCCCTAAGTCTGTCTATGGGGAAATTGTGGTGAATAAACAGGCAGTAATTTTTTGTCTTAATACTGTGCATACCGTGCATGATGTTCATATTAAATGTCTACGTCTAAACCAACATTTAATTCACCTATTGTACATACCACGTTACATTACATTCTCTTAAACGTTTCGGCGCACTTCGGTGCCATCTTCAGGAAGTCTCCTCGAAGATGGCACCGACATGAGCCGAAACGCTTAGGAGAATGTAATGTAACGTGATATGTGCAATAGATGCATTAAATGTTAGTTTAGACGAAGATAATTAATATGACAGTAGAGTACTTTGTGTTTCTCTGTCATCATCAATTCATCAGTGCTCCATAATTGGAAGAATCACCTAATCCGGTGGCTCACGTGGTCTGAGATATTGACAACGTCGATAATTATAACAATAAATAAATCACCCCAATTGCATGATATTTAAATAAGACCAGGGACATTTTTATGCAACTGCACACGTAACTGTCACCGCTTGTCAATACAGAAATGGAACAGCAAATCAGGCTTTGAATCATCCTGTATCATGTCGGAATTTCTTCGGGGAAAGTAGTGGAAGGTAAAAGAATGTCTGTTTCCGATTCCGAGCACGGACTTTGTCCGGAATATTCGAGGAATTTTGTAAGTTAGAAATGACAAGCTGCATGTTTGGGGATTAAAATATGGCCTTCATTCATAAAGATTCTGCAAGTGGAATAACATGATTACTCCTCAGCAATGTGAGTACGATGGAGCAAAGTGAAGCAGTTGAATGACAGTCGTCGTGCACAGCCAGTTGAAACTGATGTGTACATTTAGAGAATCCACTGAAGCATTGGGTTTATATTTTACACCGTTTTGAATAACGCATCTGGATATAAATACTTGCAATCACAGCTTTCAATTGCCCCGTATGTTTCGTCGTCCCAAATTAGTTCACTCAGACTGATCTACATAAGGATTATAACAAAATTTTACAGCCTGTACCTTAGCTTGCTGGAGAATTGTGGATGTCTGAAGTTGTGAACTTTTCTTACTCTTAACCTTGTTTCTTGATCCACGCGAAACCGAGTAAACCTGTCTCAGTCAAAACTCAATATTATCTGGGAACTCTCCAAATGTCTCGAAATAATTGAGAGTTAAGAAGTAATATTCCTCAAGTCTCAACCCTGTAAATGGTTGTCGGATTTAGACAGTATCTTTGACTGGAGTGCAAGTTGTTGACAAAAATCTAATGAACCCAGCTGACTTCGCAAGATGACAAAGAAGGTAAAATTGAAATGTATCAAATTTGGGGAAATTTAAAATAGGCCAACACTGCGTTCCATATTCTGTATAATTCAATACAATAATAATAGTAATAATAATAATAATAAGGGGCCAAAAAAGTTGCTGGCAGTGGTGACGACGATAATGGTGATATGTTTAATTATATGAAGTAAATAAAATGTCATCACCCTTAGTAATAACACTACTGTGAATGACAAGTGTTGATATTCGGCCGAATAAATATAAATTACCTTCCATCATTCGGAATTCACTATAACTTCTCTCACAATGAACATTACAGAGGGGGAAATCTTAACACTTGTAAGAAGTAAGATTTTTCTATATCTATTCAATTTTGCAGCTTGGTGCGCTACTTCTGAGGTGTGTCATCCCCGTTGTGTGCTGAAAGACTAATGGTGAATTAATTTCAGTCAGAAAACACAATTATATATAGACACACACACACACACACACACACACACATATATATATATATATATATATATATATATATATATATATATATGACACTCTTTGAGCAAAATTGTAATTTTGATAACCTGAAGATAGCCGCTTTAGGCCGAAACATGTAGTTATTTACTTTGCTAATAAATACCATCATCTTGCATACAATTATAGTTGTGTCTTCTGACTGAAATTAACTCACCATTGGTATGCTAAGTTCCGTGTTTACTTGCAGGACAGCATTTAATGTGCACTCGCGATTTTGTTTCGTCTGTTATCGATATTGTTTTCCGTACGAAAGTAAAACGACACTACTTCAATTATATACACCTATAATGACATGTCTCATCAAGGACCTGTCCGAGCAAATGTGAAACTCTATTGTACAGACAGGAAAAATAAATGATGTAACACCGTGTGCCTATTACCCTGCAGATGGCAATACGAATGTGCATCCAGTCTGCAGGTGCGTTGCCAGGCGAGCCTCAAAGGCCACTAGCGCAGCAGTAGGAATCTTTCGCACAACAGCTCTATTGCTTTTGCTGCAATGCTTTCCCGCGAATTTAAACTCATTTTATTAGCGACGTGAAAGGAATCCTTTTGACATCCAACGGGATGAACAATGAAATTAAATTGCTCCCAACATTTTATACCCCACCAATCCCCCGCACTGTTTCCTCCTCGTCCTTATGACCAAATTAATGCATTGTGGTATAGTTATTTTCCCTATGCTACTACAATTCAACTTTAGAATCATCTCTTTCTCTCTCTTATGCTTTGCTTAATTGCGGTTCAGAGCGAAACGGGTGCTCTTTGTGTCCATGAGATGAATTGATGTTGCAGGAACAAACTAGAACACAGGGTGACCTTCTTCTTGTGCTTCGTCCCTTACTCTCTCCTGGCCTGTGGGGTGGTACCCACCCGGTGTGATACTTCTTCCTATTCATCCCTTATCTTGCTATGTGCTTCCTCTTTATTCCATTCAGAAGATGGAGACAGAGACAAAACCCGACAAGAATATTGCTGCACTGGCTACACAGACAATAGCAAAGACTTAGAGACTTTTTTATTTCTTTTTATTCTCGCACTTTAATAACCATAATAGCTGACAAAACCGCGCTGATTTCGTGGACGAACGTAGCACAAAAGCTCGATTCTGAATAGACAGACTCATTGTATGACGAACAAGAACCGTTTGTATGAAGGGTGTGTGTCTTTCTCTTCCGCTTTTGTCACAAGTTTTGGATTTCTGAAAGATTTCCGCGAGCGAGCGAATAAGAGAATGAGAGAGTGAGCTGCCCCCGAAGCTGCTGTGGTCTTGTCAGAGGGGAGACAGGCCTCCAAGAGAAGCACCTCCACAGTCTTCTACCTCCTCCTTAAGCACTTTCTGCACAATAACGACAGCAAGACAGGAGTCAGCCTGTTTTGTGCATAGTGATGGCACAAGATGCAGTCAACACAACTCCAGCAAATACAAAGCAACTTTCGATGATTTTTTATACACCCCCCTTCCTTTTCTGTTTCGCCTTCCCTTACTTCTCACTCCTCGTCACCACCTCCATCCAGTTCTCTTCCTTCACAGATACCGGCTTCTATTTTCCTGGCGTGTGTCAAACTTTCCGACAAGAAAGAATTTGGATTGAATGACTTCATAGAAAAGGAGATACAGTATAAGGATTGCTTCGAGAAGTCCTTTGTTGTGATAAGGTACTACAAAATATATTTTTATACTAAAATAATAGGAAGTCTCTTTTGCACAAACCTGAGTGAGTGGCGTGTTCCTGTCTGTCAAGTTGTTACGTACTGGTTATAGCCTACATATAATATGTTGTAATCGTGGTTTGACAGGGGACGGGAGGCATGGGAATTCTTTATGACACAGGGTGTAACAGAACAACACAAATACCTTCCAAGAAATCGTGCACCAATACCATATTCTGCACTACCAGCAACGCAAGGAAGATGCAAGTGAGGACAACACTGGTTGTAAAAGACAGATAAAAATCGAATACATTTTATCTGTGTCCCATTCATCCTTCTATTCAATTTAGTTGGGGGCTTTTCCCAGTAATAAAGCACATAATGTGCAGCAGTTCCGTTACAGGCCTGGAGTGGCCCACAGGGTTCCAGGAAATTAAGGTTCCCAGATTTCATGACAACGGCACAGGGTGGCGGTAAGGTTGTCAGCCTTAGGCACTGGCCGCCTTTACCCCCAGGAAATGCTCCTGGTACTCATTTCTGTTAGAGGTTGAGTCGACCCCAGGGCCAAAGTGCGATCGGAAGGATTTTATATCAATAAAAAATTCCAATAGCACCAGCTGGGATCGAGCTAGCGACCCTTCGATTTTTAGCACAATACCTTAACCACTGTGCCACCGCAGTCCCCCAGTAATTTATTTATTTATTTATTGACGTCCCTGTTGTACCTGCGTGGACTGTTCCTTTTTACGCTCTATTCTGTGTGCCTGTCTTTGCTTGGAGTCTTTTCCTTTATGGTGGGCCGGGTAACTCAGTCGGTATAGTGACTGACTACAGGCTGGACGTTCCGGGATCGAATCCCAGTGGAGACGAGATTTTCCGCCCGTTCAGACCGGCCCTTGGGCCCACCCAGCCTCCTGTACAATGGGTACCAGGTCTTTCCCGGGGGTAAAGTGCGGCCGGGGCGTTCTGCTGACCACTCACCCCTTCTAGTGCCGCGGTCAGGAAGAGTAGAGTTATACCTCTACCCACCCTCTGGGCCACACCGGACCTGTAACGGCATTATTTTATCTTTACCTTTACAAACATAAGAGGTGAAAATAAAAATCGGTTTCACCGAACGTAGTAGTTGAGCGGTTAAATTTTCTGCTTCGCATTTGGCGCGACCGAAGATCTGATTTTGAATGAGGACCTTCGCAGCTTTCCACACGTCCTCAAGGTGAATGGAGGCTGTCTTTAAAAATTTCAAGACCTCTTCTTTATTTTCCACTTCATTTTTAACAGTCACCCTACCACTATATTCAAAATAATTCATATGAGCCTACATAGACAAATCATCAAATAAGGTAACAATATACCGATGAAAAGTTATACATTCTTCTCACTGTTAAGAAAAGCACTGAAAGTTTTGCACATAACTAATTTCGACACTTCGCTGCTATGACCATCAGTCAGACGATCTACAATCATGTACATGCATACGCTGGAAATTCGGCAACCAAAGAGAGGCAGACAAAGGTATAGAAATATTTTAAAAAATCTATGAGAAAAAAGTTATTGGATTACAGTCAAAAGAAAGTTGTGATCGTAAATTATACCAGCGCGGCACCAATAAGTTGACCCGGAGAGGTAAAGGAACCAGACACGAGGAGCATTATTTTCAGGTTAATATAAATTGTTCCAAAATGATGCTATCACGCTTACTGTGTTTCTGTATTTTATTTGTGGCACACTAATAGCACAACGGCATAACAGAAAGTAGAACTGGGGTACAGAAATATTATCAAAACGTTCTGCTAAAATTTAGTGCCCAGACGTAAGGTAAAACGACAAAAATACGTAAGTTCTACGGAACGCCGATTTTTGCACTGGCGCAATAAGACGCTTGTACATGGCGGATGACAAATATCGGCTTTATTACTTTTTTTTCTGAGGATATAGGCGTAGCACAATAAAAATTATCACACATTCAACTCTCAGAAAGTGCATTTCCGTAATAAAGAAAAATATCCTCATTAATTGGATGTAATAAAGTACACAGAAGAAAACTGATAAATTACACGATATTTTTTTACCATGAATTCGCGTCTCAATAAATCCAATTTATCTGAAAATATTCTCTTTTTCAGAACATTTACAGGGCACTCTAGATAGAAAAATAGGAAAGGTGAATAAAATTATGAGAGAAGTTTTTTAAGAATTTATGTATGGGTCTGAGGAGAACCTAACCTAAAATTCAAGCTGTGATAACTGAAAAAGTTAATATTTTTAAGCTCGATCTTCAGCGACTTTGACGGCCAATTGGCATCAAAAGTTTAGAAGTGAATAATAATAATAATGATAATAATAATAATATCTTCCAGAAATTGTTCTTCTAGTAATTTTAACACAGATGTCAATTTTATTTTGCATCCCTAAATAGATAAGCAAACTATTTTTATGGAAAGGCCACACTTTGTGTTTGTTTGTGTGTGTGTGGGGGGGGGGTGCATGCCGTTAAGTTCTGTCTACAGCTGTTAATAGCAAAATAGCGGACGCGCGAACCGTTAATTAGTAATTAAAGTTTACAATCGTAAAACAATATGGCACTAGAGCTTGTAAAATGGCTGCCAACATAAGCGAGAATATTGGAGAAGAGGTTGCTGAAGACGATGTGGACCCAGAACTGACTTGGTAACAGGGTAGTATAAGAGACTGCATAGTGAAGGGCTTAATGATTTGTACACCTCCGGGTGGTAAAATAGAGAAGAATGAGATGGGTGGGAGATATGGCACGTAGGGGAGAGAAGAGAGGTGCATGTAGGTTTTGGTGGGAAACATGAGGGAAATAAACAAATTTGAACACCTACGCTTAGATGGGAGAGTAATATAAAAATGGATATTAAATAAATCGGTTGGTAGGTTGTGGAGTGGATTGATCTCGCTCAGGATAGGGATTAGTGGTAGGCTGTTGTGAACACAGTAATGAGCCTTCGTGTTGCATAAAGCGCAGATAATTTTCTCACTATTCGAGGAATTATTAGTTTCTCGAGAATGACTTGGCTTCGTGTAGTCATTCAGTCAGTGAATTAGTTAGTTGGTTATTTATTTGATTAGTTCGTTCGTTAAGTAGTTAATCAGTTAGATTTGGTTAGTTAGTCGTTGGTTGGCTGGTTGGTTGGCCGGTTGGTCGGTCGGTCAGTCAGTCAGTTAGTTAGTTAGCTAGTTAGTTAGAGCGTGCAAAATTTTGCTGCTCTTGATAAGGCAGTGTTCCAAATTGTGGCCGCGAGAAAACTTCATCGAACTTTCGAGTTGGTGGAGATAAGTAATGACTATTTGGGATAGTCTCGTAAAATTTTGTAAGGAGACGGACTATAAACGTGCCTACAAATTGCGTGTGAAATATTTGTATGTTCGTCAATTACAAATATTGCGACAATGCGAATCTTTGAAGTTATATCTCACAAACTAACTAGAAACAACAAAATAAAATAAGAAAGAACAAAATATATTTAGGGACAGAGAAAAGTGCAATAGAAAGGTAGGTTGTATGAGTTGTATGCAAACGTCTTCGTTCTTCGTTGCTGTTCTTATACATATCCTCAGATAAGTTACACGTAACACATCATTTTATGCATGAATCTGGTTCCTATTAATGTTCATAGCATCTTATGTATTATGTTTTCTTTTGGGTAAATCCCTGGCGTCTGAGTTCTAATAGCCGACGTTTCGGAACCCTCTATCAGTTCCATCTATGAAGATGGAACTGATAGAGGGTTCCGAAACGTCGGCTATTAGAACTCAGACGCCGGGGAATTACCCAAAAGAAAACATATTACATACAGAATAAGGCGAAAGCTTAAAATCAAGAATTCATAGCATCTTACTTACTTACTTACTTACTCCATGGTGCTGAGTCCTTCTTGAGAAGCTAACTGATTTGCAGTCAGTCAAGAAATTCCTCGCATTTCACGGAACCCGAAGGTTCATTACCACACTCACGAGCGTCCGCCACTCGACTCTATCCTGGGCCAGCCCAATCCAGTCCATATACCCACATCCCACCTCCTGGAGATCCATTCTAATTTTATCCACACATCTACGCCTAGGTCTCCCCAGTGGTCTCTTTCCCTCACGTTTCCCAACCAAGACCCCATACACCCCCCTCTCCTCACCCATACGCGTCACATGCCCAGCTCATCTCATTCTTCTCGATTTTATCACCCGCACAATATTGGGTGATGAATACAAATCATTTAGCTCCTTCCTCGTTATGCAATCTCCTCCATTCCACCGTTACCTCCTCCCTCCTAGGTCCAATTATTCTCCTCAACACCATGTTCTCAAACACCCTCAGCTTCCTTTCCTCCCGCAATTTCAGCGACCAAGTTACACACCCATACAAAACAACAGGTAAAATTATAATGTTCATAACATCTACCTTCGTTTATACATAATTCTATAAACGAATCGCTTATCTTAAGTCCTACATGCAACTAATCATTGAAAAATACAGACTAACTGATTTCCCAACTTAAGTACATATAGTAAAAAAAACTGAGTTATTTTGTTATCTGGTTCTGTAGCAGAGACGAGCAATTACCCCCATTCTGCCAATAGGGCAGCTGAGCAACTCATTGATTACCTTCCCACCAATATACAGTTGCTCATTCTACTAAGTCTGAGCTACAACAATGGAATACTCGACCCAAATACAAAACAGGTGAAACTATGCACTGCAGGTCTTTTGTGCGTAACCATAGGAGCGATCATTTACCAAACGAATGTCGTGCTAGGGGTAGAAGCAGCGATTGTTCGCGAGCAACAGTACCCCCAATTCTACCAGCATCTGAGACAGATCGCACGCAGGTCTGCATCATATTGAATCTACACTGTGTTCATGTTTGAACTCTCTCAAAGTAAGGCTACGAGCAGCTAGACGCGAGAAACTGTAGTTGCTTACAATCCTGCCGAAAATTTGCTTACCTCTACACCCACTTGCTCGATACCTAGCAAGCTACAGAACAGAGGAAATCATGTAGCGCTGTTACAAATTTTCAATAGAGCTCAACGTTTGCGATTCATGACGTCGGAGGTGCTGGCGTGCAGAACACAGCTAGGTGTGTGCTGAAGAAAGAGAACTCGCTAGTATAGCGCGCGAAGAGAAATGCGCCTAGCGAATACAGTTTTGCTGGCCCATGTTCTTTTAATTCAAACGTCGCTGAAAACTGGTATAAGAAATTGTACAACGGCCATCAAAATGTTTACAAAATTTTGAGATGTGCTGTTGGAAAGACAGAGATCCAGTATCAAGCTTCAAATCTGGACAGCATAGATAACAGGTCCAACTACAATCCCCTACCCTCACCCCAACCCCCGCAGCGAAACTCAGTAATCAACCCTCCTAATAATTATTAAATCAGTTACTCCCAGATCTCAAACAAGGAACGGAATATTTTCGTTTGTCAGAAGAGTGAAATTCAGTGCGAAGTAGCCCATTTTATTAATTTAGGTTTCTGTACGCTTTGAGAGCCCCCATTACACAAAAAGCCCCGCACGCTGAGGGGTCTGCAGGGGCCTTACCTGGGCCACAGCATACATTCAACTATGGAATTCTTGCAGATTTTTCATCGCTTAAAATTTCAGTTTCAAGAAACAGTTTTCAAAACCATATATCTTGGAGCAAAGTTATGTAATTGTTAGCAATTTTGCTTCATATTCTGCAGATCTTCAGTTGAACTTTCAGACCAACAGTACAACAGGAGTGTGCAAATTCCGGGCACCATGACGCCCGGGCTTCTAAATTTTGGACGGTGGAGCATAATGTTAGCCAGTCCTCAGTATATAGTTTGCTTCATGTCGACCTTAGGCGCCTGGGAGTTTATAGGGGATTCCAAAGTTACCGAAAATTTATGCACAGAAATATAATAAAGTGACAGGTCTTTTGCGGCTTTCGTCATTCTCTGTTGATAAAATCGACATAGGACAATCTTATGTCAAATAGGACATGACATCTTCTTACTCGGCATTCTTACAGCACCGTCACTTCCAGTTCAGCAGCTAAAACAGATGCAGACTTTTCCTACTTTTCAGCACCTCGTCATAAGACGCATCATTAACTGACGGAACTTTATTTAAGAACACATTACTACCGTATTCCTGGATCCACAATACTGGAATCTACATAATGACGTCATGTACTGCCCTGTTACTTTATACAGTGCATTTCATAATGTACTCCGGGACTACAAAAATTAATTATAGGAAAACCGTAGGACACGTTTTTACGAAACCTCTACAGATAGAAGGAACAATTCAAATTTTCATCGTAGTTCACATTTCTGCCGCTAGGCGATGCGCGTGTATGTAGTGAGAAAATGGCCGCTCCGGGGGAGAAGTCGTTTTGTGTGTAGGAATATCACACATGTAAGCCTGTGATTACTGTGCAACGTGCATTTCGTGCAAAATACGCAAAGTACCATTGCCACGCGACCTCGCTGACCTAAAGGCACGGATCATTGCAGCAGTAAAGAATATCGATGCACCCATGTTGACGCGTGTGTGGCAAGAACTTGAATATCGTTCGATGTGTGCTGTTTCACCCGTGGTGCACACATCAAACATCTCTAGTTGTCAAAAAAAAAACTTTTTCTGTTTTCCTGTGACTGTGAACAATTCCATTAAGGTAGGTCCTTTGGTATTCTTATTATAAATGTTTGTAATCAAGAAGAACATTATAAAACGCCCTGTATTAAAAAATCGTGGCAATGTTAAGAAACTGAATATTTCGTATAGTCTAAGAAAGCAGGTTGAAAAATAAATCTAAATAACAGAAAGTATTAGATAAAATACAAGAAGAGGCCATCCGAAGCAATACTGGCAGCCAGCTGATGAGAATTGGAAATGATGTCTTTATGTTAATGTGAGTGATGTCCCATCCCCTTAGAATGAATAGCCGCAGAGGGAAGTACATTGAATGACCGTCTGTCCGTCTGTCTCTCTACATGCACTGAAGCAGCCCATTACGAAATCGCAATGAAAGGAACAAGCACATTCGCATCACAATGGAGGAAAAGTGCTAACTGTTTTACATTATGCAAACAAAAGTTTCATATAGACAGAGGGAACCCAGCAAGATATAAATGGATGCGCACGCAGAAAGAGAAATAGCAGTATGGGGGGGAAAAAAACGGGGCTGGAAATGAAAGAAGTACGAACGACAACAATAATGATGTGAACACATCGGGAATCGGCTATTGTTCCAGGACGTTTTCTTTCAAGTTGCGAGCATTGTAAGGATGTCTCACATCACACGATCATCTATTTAGGAGAGAATGTGCTGGATACGGCAGAAGAAGCGATCACATTTCATGCTACAAATGTTCAGAGAAGACACAACAAAAATCAGTTCGTTTCACATTTTTTTTAGCACATAGAACCAAAAAATATCACAATAAAATGTAATGTAAATGTTACTCACAATTAAAAAAACAAGAAGACCATTTGTAGTAGATTACGAATATTTCCAAATGATCTTCCTCTTTTCTTCTATATTTCTTTTATAGTTGTGTCTCTTCTTCCACATTTTTATCCCTTCTTTTCCAGTTTGCTAATCCATTTAAATTGCCGGTCCCAGTGGCCGCACAGTCTGTGGCCGCTCGCCTGCTGAGATTGTGGGTTTGAATCCCACCGGGGGCATGGATGTTTGGTTTGATTGTCATGTGTTGTCACGTAGAGGACTCTGCGACGAGCCGATCACCCGTTCAGAGGAGTCCTACCGACTGTGGTGCGTCTTTTTATGTGATCTAAAAACCTCGCGAATGAGGAGGCTCTGGCCCACTGGGGTCTGCCGCGCCAGAAACAAACAAAATCCATATAAATTAAAGTCCGAGTCATGTCAGGTTCCTACCCGCGGACGACAATTTCCCTCCGTCCAATTATCGAAGCCTGGTAATAGCTTGTCACCAACCACTGCTGGTACTTACTACAACACACAGCGCTCGAGACAGCCTATACCTGCCTGCGCACCCTCGTTTGAATGTTGAATGATATGGACTAGATCTGCTGCTGAAACACGGCAATTTTCTTTGGGTCATAATGGGGTGTTTCGGGTAAAGCTGTCTATGTCATCGTAACATACACGAAGAAGTGCTTTACTTTTGTTGATGACTGATATGTACAGACTAGAGTTGGTGACTAGCGGTCTTAGATTAAACTTTTGCTTTGACTACAGTATGCCCTAGCGACAGACGACAGTCTCTACTTTCTAATTACTCTGATAACTGTCCGATTACTGATTTAGCACCTACAGATCATTTTCTCTGAACTCCTATCCTTTCATGTCTCAGATTTGAGCACTTCTCTGTCCTTCCACCTACGTTATTATCCAGGATGACATCTTTGACAAACGTCTTCATCTTCTGTGTTTGGTCGGGCAATAAAGGAGGCTCTTTTATATTAAAGTAAACGTAAAGGTAGAGGCAAATTTCGTCCTATAAGAGGCCATGAAGGCCTGGAAGGGAGTAGGAAGATAACTGTACTCATTCTTTAATCTCGGTGCTAATAGTGGTTCCCTGTCACCCCGGCATGGCGCGTCCACATGTTGAGGATTCAGGAACGGCCTCCAATATGGAGGGTAGCTGCGAATATATTGAATAAGCAGTCGCGGGCAGCCGACAAAGGGTGATCCTTCAGTTTGAGGATTGGGCGATGTGCTAACGACTCCTCACCGTAAAACGTATTTTGTTACGAAATGTTCAAACAGAAAGCCTCGGACCTGAACTGACACTTTGGTACGACCTAAGCAAAGAAAAGGGGACACGAGATTTTTACTTGGAATGTTATGATCCTGTATAGGGCAGGTTCACTTACAGCAGCAGAAATAAACCTTCATGTTCCATAAATTGCGGGTAATTACTTGACTGGCTGAAAACCAGTTAGCTACTCACGAAGGGCTCTGCTTCGTGGAGTAAGTAAGTAAGAGAGTAAGTAAGTAAGCTAATTGGGATGGGTGATTAAGGTTACGCTCTGGCCGCTTTACCTCCGGGAAAGAGACCATTGTACAGGAGGCTGGTTGGGCTTCGAAGCCGGTTTGCTCACGAATTTTTAAGAAAAATTACCTAACTTCAGCGTTTAAAATTTAAGTAATCTTTCATTGGGAACAAAATGCCCACACAGTGTAAACTTTAAGATGTCACATGGCTCGGTTTACAGGTTAGGCCATAAATTTTGCAACGAGAAGTTGCAAATCCTGTAAGCGAAACTTTGAGTGGTCTGGTACTTGTGAGGAATAACACAGGGGTCTCGACTGGAAGAAACAGTTTAAATTCGAGAGGTTCAGGGGGGCCTTCCTCAACTAGGGTGCAGTCACCGCTGCACAGAAGAATTTCAGCGCCCTCAGCATGGTCAAACGAAAATGTATAAAAGTTTCCCTTTCCTTATATTGAGGTTTGTCCGACTGGCATTCGAACCTACTCCAATGTTCGGCTGCGAAGCTAAGAAAGGCAGGAACTACTTTTGTTTCAATGTGCTGCTTCCAAACATGTTTGACAGTGAATCATTAGGCTCAAAAACCGCGACTCGCACAAACCAATCCCGATCAGGCCACGTTGGAAGGAAGTAGCTGTACCAGTATTATGACCTGTACCGGAGGCTGCGGTTACAGTTTTTAGTACTCCTGATGTTGGGTGCTGTGACACCCGAAACATGTGGAGTAACTTTGCAGTAAATAAATATCTGCATACTGTTGCATCTGGTTGGACTTTTATTAACATTGACTTACCAACACGTTTAGTGTTCAAAAATCCTATATTCTACAAGCATAATTCATTTACAAGTTTCTTGTTTCGCCCAAATCAAAGCAAATCATTTTCTTGCGGGTGTAGCAGATCTTTCTTTTTAAGGAGACAGAGTGTGTTTATGCGCGGTACGAACTGAAAATTTAAATATAATTCAGATTAAATTCAATTTTCATTTGGCATGAGTGAATCATGAAAATGTGCATATTAATGCCTTCTTAAAGTCGGTGCTACAACATGAACTGTCTGTTGCTTATTTTAAGGTTCTCAGGTGTTCAAAAGAGGGCATGTGTGACTTGAAAAACTGGACAGGTTCATGTACATTTGTCGTCTATGATTTGTAGGTGCACATTGGTCTTTTTTTACGGAAGAAGAAGAGGGTTATCGGGTATTGTTTATCAGTAAAGGTACCAAATTCGGAAAACAATAGACGATAAAAGTAAAACGTAATATTGAGAGGGGGACGGAACTCTCCTGAATTTTTCTCAGATGGTAAAACCATTTAATTCTCTGTGCTTACACCTGTTACTGTCGTTAGCGGCTCTTATCATATTTCTGAAGTTTTACGCATGTCTACGTGGATTTTGAGGATTCTGGTCTTCCGGGATGTGACGTTGCCTCGCGGGGGTAGGTGCTCCCGACGTTTCGAAGGAATGTTTTATCTTCATCTTCAAGGATGAACTGGTCCATTTTGTTTATCGTAAGTTTATCAGTATTATAGTTATAACCTCAAATATTAGCAAGTTTAAATATTTTGTAATTACGAACTGAGAAATGGCACTTCCTGCGCAGTTCGTATGTTTCGCCATAATCTAACTGCACACATAATTTCATACGCTCATATATTATAAATCAATAATAAATACTATGAATACACGATTTACTTCCTTAAACAAGCAACACATTAACTGGAAGATAGAAAAGTCGATATCTGCATAGGAACGTTGAACAACAATACGAGTTCGAAGTCGATAAAGTAGTACATCACACAACAAACCAAACTCTTACGTATATTTTGTCTCTCTTGCTCTGCCGTATTTCTTATAAATATCTCCTACCGGGGCGCTGATAAGTCCCTAGCCCTACCAGCAAGGAAACAAGCTCGAAAGCACGTTAGGGACGCGCGCGATTTCGACAACATCGAGACGCGACCTGTCGTCAAGATTTTTTCTTTCCTGCAAGGCACGGCGCCGAATGAAATTCACGCCATTCTGACAGAAACATTAGCTTGTTTCCTTCCTGGTCTGGCTAAGGACTTATCAGCGCCCCTGTAAAAGATTTAAAAAAAGTGCTTGAAAACAGATGTATTAGACCTTCACTACAAGTTTACGTCAGACGTTTCTCGTGGCAGCACATTATATAAATTTACGCAGGGTTCAATATAAATTCCTTGTAACTTTGTCCCATCTTGAATAAAATTGAATTTTATTAACAGATATTAGTAAATATCCAAAGTAAAATTTTATTAAAACTCTATCGAGCGACAGGCGAGTTTTTCCACTCCAACAAACAGCCGGACGAAAGGGCGGACAGGTAGACATAACGGAGCACCTAGTCTTTTCTCGTAACATTGCAAACCCTCTCAAAACCCATCATATAGGACTTCCTGACAAAATAGTTACGACGCTGCGAAAGTTCGAATCCCGCTGACAGCATGAATGTCAATCCGTTGGGTTTGTTGTTAGTTGTGTAGGTAGTGGTCTCCGTAACGTGTTGATCACTCGCTCAGATGAGTCGTAAAGGATACGTGTGTCTGTGTGCGACTTATCAAACTCAACTATGAGGCAGCCTAGGCCCGATTTGCGCTGTGGCAATGCAGAAAAAAAAAATTCTTTTGGCAATATAACTTTACTGCTTAAAAACAGTCTCTTAATTTGTTTCTTCCAAAAATAAGACTCATATTTATAGTAGCATAAGGCGTTGGATAAAAAAAACCTGGAGTTGCCTTTAGGTTTTTGTAGTTTATGTATCTTTCCTCAACTCAATTTTTAACGTCTCTTACTTTCGAATTAGTTCCATGTTCAAACGCAACAGGATTTTTTGTGGTATAATTTGCGGCTTCATCAGCAATACAAATAGTATAGCACTGAGTGAAGGCATGATTGATAAAATGCAAACTATTAGGAACAAAGCGCTGGCAATGTAATCGAGTTTCTGTCCCGGCATTTGTCGGGACATACTAAGACAAACTACGAAATCTTTAGTCAGTATAACGGACAACCCGATAGCTATTCGTAGCTAACAAGTCTAGAGCGTTACCTCGTACACCAACACGTTCTCTAACAGGGAGTAATTCCCGCTGCCGCTGACACATTCCCTTATCAGTGCCTCAAAGCAACTGTTCCTCCACTAAACACTGCTGACAGGGTAACTAGCTTCACTAACAAAGACATTCGAGTTCCCTTTCTAAACTTCATTGCATGGAGCTCCGCTAAAGTGAGCTACACAGAGCAATTACGAAGATCGGAAAAAATTAAATGCAGTCCTTCCTGTATTACCGGATATTCGTAAGATAGAAGAACGTTTGTGATGAAATGGACTGTGTTTATATTTGAAATCTGAACTTTGATATGGTCGCAAATTATTTATTCTCTGAAAATGGCTTTTTCTTCTTCTTCTTCTGCGACACTGCGGTCCAGTGCGGACTTTCGCGTCCTTAATAGACTTCTCCCAGTCAGTCTCTGATTTTGGACCTCACCTTCGAATTTGAAATTCTGAATTTATTAATACCTGCTGGAAAAAAATTCCACCATCTTTTTTTTCGTCTTCTTAGACGACTTCCCTGAGGATTATTGCTAAATTCTTTACTTACTTTTCTTTTACTTTCCATTCTCTTAAAATCCAATCCAATTAACCGAATTATTCTGACAAATGAAAGCATATCTAAATCTTCTGAAGATGGCTAGACATCTGTAACACATATCCATTTTGACTGCCCTGAGGAAAAAAACAAAATGTTTCCGAAATAATCATAAGGTTCGTCACCCCCGTTGTGTTCTTAAACTAATTAGAGTAGAGCGTAAGTACAGTCTCCTATAATTGCTTACTAAGTATTTCATGTACAACCTGAAGATGGCCATTGTCAAGCGCCGAAACATGTAGTTGTACCTTATGTAGTATATACTATATATACCTCTACCATCAAATAAAGTTGTGTTAGACAAGTACATACGCTCCACTCTAGTTGGTTTCCGAAATACTTCTAACTATACACCAAATTACATGGAATCAAAGAATCACATCCCATAACACTCCAAAGTGCATTAAAAAAGTTGTGAAAATTTCTGACCGCGTAATTAATAGCCTTCTTTATTTTATAATTACGGAAAACAGCCCAACAACTTCCATAAAAATTGGCCGCTTAGTTAAAATTGTATTTAGGACCATTTACTTACTTGCCCGTTCGCACACACACACACACAGTCAAAATTTATTATATAAAGAGGAATATTATATAACATTAACTAAGTGATATAAAAGGCGAATAATAAATAAAAACCAGTTTAAGAATCTCTTGTGATTTTAAGTCTTTCAAGATGTTATGTTATATTAGCATTTGGACAAGGTCATGCAAAACTCCTCTAATGGGATTCACTGTACGAGCAAAATGAGCGACACAAAAGCGCACACAAACACCGACATTCTGGCCGGATTAGAACTCTCTTCCCAACAGCAGCTTCATGGGCCTAAAAACCTCCACGTTATTACGATAAGATCTTTGTACATTTACGACTAGATTTTTCGATACATACTGACTCAAGGCTGCTTGGTTAATTACCGCGTTCGTCGATTCGTTTTATTATTCCACTGCCCTGAAGTAACTTGGGGTCTGCCAATTAAATTAAACCAGCTTCAAGGGGCCCAAGATCTGGCACGATTAGGGCGAGTGGGGCAGTACAAGACCTTTCACGTTTATTTCTGCCCACCATTCATGGGATTTCAATTTAGCTGCATATTATAAAACTTCACAAATTCTTATTGCCTCGATAATTACCAAGAATACAAAGCGGATATACAGAAGCCTTTACATAACATATACCAATTCCTTTGTACTCCGAACGTTTCGAGGAGGGCATATAGCCCGTCAGTAGAGTGGGTCGTCAGGTTTAAGTTATTGGAGTTCGATCCCTTCTTACCAACAGGGATATTTGCCATACTTGTAGCCTGTTCTGAGACTTCCTACCCAGTAGAAAACGGGTGCCCTTTCCACGGGAAAAGGGTAAGGAAGGTGATAACAGAGGTGAGTTAAATGAAGATGTAGAGTGTTGGAAATCATCTAGAAGTGTGGAGAAGTGAAGAAAAGTGAAGTGAAAATCATTTACAAGTGTAGTGAAATGAAATAAAGTGAAGAGAATTGAAGTGAAGTGCAGTGTAGGGAA
>Ga0136643_10003229_pt1 | contig 21821 bp, 15 predicted proteins | sample TergutLab28metaG_FD_96883 | JGI IMG/M metagenome (GOLD analysis project Ga0136643, IMG submission 96883) | Labiotermes labralis P1 segment gut microbial communities from Petit-Saut dam, French Guiana - Lab288 P1 (version 3) (version 3) | ecosystem: Host-associated > Arthropoda: Insects >...
GACAAAAATGAAACTGAGCGATAAAATTTTCAGATGAATTATAAGGAAAATCCAAACACCACTGAGTAATTCAAGCCACAGAATAATACACTTTATAAATATACGTTTTATATTATGCGTCCATTTTTTTGCATGAAGTGTCTGGTTAAATAAACTACTGGCCATAGTAGTTAGAAATACCATAAAGGATTTATACTTCATTATTTAACCTCACGGAATTTAGGAAGGAAATGGGAATACAGGATAATGTGAATTGATTTGCGTTAGTATGAATTCCGCGAAATTAATCTGCTCTAATTTTGTCAGTAGTGAAACTGAGGAAAGCGAATGGCAATGAAAGAAATGTGGACAGTGTACATTCCCCTTCCTACAGTACGTCAAATACACACAACTACAGTTTAGTAGAGAAGGTTCTAAGGAAAACATTGCAATAAAGCAATGATTTCACAGCGTCACATATTCTATTTTCAGCAGTGTGTCAGTTGAATGTGTTTAAGTCGTTCCTGTTCGTGCACGCGATCTTTATTGTCAGAACTTCTTTGCAGAAGTTTGAAAAAACTGTGTACTTCACACCTGCAAAAAATTTCAAACTGAACTCATTTTTGTTCGTTCCAGTCTAACAAAACGTCCAGTTTTACCTTTCGATTTGAAAGGTCCCGTAGTATAAGAAATGAAAATAAGATAAAACAAATGCAAAGCTTTAATATACACACATGTACTGTATACAGACATGTACTGTATACAGTACATGTCTGTATACAGACATGTAATGTATACAGCCATGTGCTCTATACAGACATGTACTGTATACAGACATGTACTGTATACAGACATGTACTGTGTACACACATGTACTGTATACAGACATGTAATGTATACAGACATGTACTCTATACTTGGTAGCTTCAAACTGTTCCCCGAGTCACATCATTTCTGAGAAATACAAAATTCTACAATTAATTCCCCTTGTACAAATTTACACTTCTGCCAGCGACTGTAAAGTGTTGAAAATATTCTTTGAAGCCATGTTGTGAAAGCTTTTCAGCTCTTTCGTCGCATTCCTAATGATTTCATTAGCATCACAAAAGCGTCGTCCATTCAAATCTACTTCCATATGAGGGAACAAGTAAAAATTAGCTGTGCTAGGTCAGGACATAGGGCGGAGGGGGTGGGGCCGGTGTGATGGAGCATTGTCGTGAAGTAGATACCAAACGTTGATTATCCATTATTGGAGTCTTTTCTTCCGACCTCATCTGTTGGGCGAAGAAGAATGTCAGTGTACTAAAATTTCCTTCAAGCAGCAATTCCTGTTAACTATACCAGTGACTTCCTGTAAATTACACCAGCGAAGTCCGGGACGTTCTGGAAACTGCCGTGTATGTATATATGAACATGCCACATTTCAAATGTGAAATACGTTACATATCCAGTAACAATGTGAACATTTTATGATGTAATACTGTACCTTCACGTAAATATCATGTACTAAAACCGTACTATCAAATTAGTGACTTCGGAAAAGTTAAGTCGGGTAGTCTGGTTGATATATTCCTGCTGCCGACGATGGATAACCACAAATCCCATACAGGCCTACGTTTACCTGCTTTGCAGTAAAATATCATACCTGACAGCCTTTGAGTTGAATATTAATAGTTAAATTCCTGGGCAAGCGCGACATGTTCATCATCATGCCCCTTTACTTCTAAGGCTTATACATTTCACTGATCAATGCGTATATTTATCTCCTTAGCCCGAGAAGAGCCTAGAAATACAAAGAAAATTCTTAGTTACGACAATCGATATTCTGGAAGAGATTTGGAACGAGCATCTCCAAATAGTAGTCAGTGTCGGTGCAACTAGACTAACTTCTCCGCTAATATTTTTCCTCACGCATTTGCACAAAAAAGAGGCCCAAATACATTTCAGCACAAGAGAGTGGTCTAGTGTCAGATTTCTGTCTCTGTCCGTTAGAGTGCTCTTTATGGTCAAATGTTGTACTTCGATACGATTGCCTTAGTATAATTTGTAATTTGGATTCAGCTTGGCTAATAGTAACGTTAAGACTGACTTTTAAATCGACACAGCTTAACTATTTGTGGACAAAAACCCACTCACTAGCACCCATCAAAATTTTCATTACACTTTTTGTCAATAATTTTTCTTGGCTTGGAACTTAAATATTCACAGCTGAAACACGGCAGAAAGCCAACGTCCAGTTTCAAGTTACCTAGGCGCTGTTTCATTTTTAGTGTTGCCGTCCCTAGGTCACAGAATATGCAATCTAATTTGGCCTACATAACCTTCTTACACTAGGCCTGTATTGAGCTCCAGCGTGGATTCACGAACAAGAGTCGGACGCTACTGCAGTTCCGTCGAGCCGAATCGTAACTCGTGAACTTACAAAAAGACTACGCTCTCTAGGAAATTGACGGTACAAGTCCCGATTTTGCCATCCGCTGTCCTCGCGCCCATAATGTTTGCCGTGCATATCTTAAATGTGGGAGGACCCAATGGCAGTTCCACACATTGTGTGCAGATATATGCGACGCACAGAAACATTGGTCATCGCTTACAAAACTTTTGGAAGTATTTGGATGTATCCGCGTTTTTAGTGGGACTTTTTTCCATATTGGTAGAGGGTTTGCGCTGTGTATATCGTTCAACCCGTCTTACTGGATGTGAAAATATTCACTGCTTGTTACGTCATGGGCAGGACAGAATGGAATGCCTATTTTGTGACCAAAGATAAACAGGGACAGACGAATAACAGAAAGACGGGAAAAAAGAAAGAGAAACAGCAGGAAAAGGAAAAAAAATATTACAAGTGTGTACACAGTAAAAGGTGGAAAGGTACCTTTTAATTATTTGCAGTTTCGGTGTTTTTCTTGAAATATTCCACCACCTTGAATCGTAGCATAACTGAAAGATCATGCTGGAAGCGCTACGCCTTACCAACGTTTCCTAGGTTGTGCACATACACTTTCATAAATAACCTTCTCTTATTGAATGTTGCAGACCCATAGTGGAAAACTGTGCAGCTTACAAGAATGTAGGCATGCTGTTATTAATTGAGGAATTGTAGGAATGTGATGTCTTATTATTGAATAAAATTTATTCTCATATAAGTGCAAAATTATATCAACATGCATAATAAGACGACTGTTTTTGTATGTCCTGATTAAATATAAAATAAAACTTATGAGCATCTTTTCGTCATTGTTAAAAGCAATTTAGTTAAAAGCAATTCTTAAATGTTATCGAATAAAAGCGAATATTTTGCGTCCATTAAACACTCTGTAATAAATCACCGCGGCCAATACAAGCAGATTTTCATTGCCTCCTCAAAACACTTGTCCGCCCTTAACTTCGAGGAATGTCAATCCGACGTGAAACAATACAATTACAAAACATTTTTCATCTAGGCTGTATGTGGCCAGTACCCGATTACATCAGCAGAGGTCACTTTTTATTAATTTAATTAAAATGCCATTCACGTCACTGCATTATGTATTGAAAGAGCTGTCAGAGAAAGGCAATTTATAAGCTTGATTCAAGCGACGCGTGGAGCGATACGTTGTATTTGTATGCATGTTACCAGGAGCATGGGGTTTCACCTGTGCCGGCAGCTCCAACGTTCTGTAATTGGAGGCATTGCCACAACGGACCAATAAATCAAATGTCATGCAGCAATTGCAGTCTCTGACTACTTCCTGTCCCTCCACCGAATGTTGTCGTTTGTTCTGCGCTCTATTGGTTTCGTTCCAGATATGTTCAGACAGCGGTTATACAAATAATCAAAGTGCACAGTCATTAATCTGTAAATTATGGATTGTTTAATGTTTATATAAAATTAGGAGAGAAAACGTGTGTTCTCGCTTCGAGTTATTGACCCAAATACAACCTTTGCAACTTTATATCTGTCCTGTGTTTTGACAGAAGGTGTACTAGGAAATACGTAAGCGGGAAGAAGAATTAAAATAATGCAAGACATAACCATTTATTTAGTCACCCCGTAAGATTTAGAGTAAATAAATTTTTTTCTGGATTTCTTTTTTATTTCTTTTAAATTGCCTTCTAATTACTACTTGTTACGTCACACAAAGTCATTTTATTTTACCAGGACATTTACAAACTAATTTTATGTTCTATTAAATCTTTAAACTGATGTATTTAAAGGTATGTTTTAGTGTAAATTCACGTTTCACGTTGTCAATCGACTGTAACCATTCTGAGGTACTGGATAACATAATGTGTTAGTGGATTTACTTTTTGAATTTTGATATAACTGGACAGGAATTTACAATTCTGGGTAAATGGCCAACTTGATGCACAATTACGTTACATAAAACATTTATTATTATAACCCTCTACATGTTTCGAGCAACACTGTGCTCATCATCAGGAGGTCGAATTTGTATTAATACAGCTTCTGGTACAGTACTCTCCGTATTAATACATTTCGACCTCCTGATGATGAGCACAGTGTTGCTCGAAACATGTAGAGGAGTGCAGATGTTAACCAAATAGAAAAAAAAAATCGCATCATAGTTCACTGCTTTAAAAGGGTGCAATTCGAAAACGCTGCCGCCATCTTTAAAGAAGGTTTGTAAACAAACACAACACTAACTAAACCTGACATCGATTCGCCACGACGCTGCCTAGTGCATAGTTATTGAGGTAACCGCTAATTTTTTAGACCATCGGTTACAGCGCCTCTACAGACAAATTCACTTTACTTTTTGACTCACCTTCGTAGACACCAATAAAAATACTTAAAAATTTAACGTAAACATTGTCACTTCCGATCCGCAGCTACCGCTTTTACTGACCTTTACTGTAAATTATAGCTCTTGCAATACTGTCCCAAACTACGAGCTGTCTGAGCATGCACTCTACATAACTCTTTCCAGCAGAGGTCAGAGACCTGACAACGACTGAGGCATCGGTACCTCTCACTGCTGAAAACGGGTGCCATCTTGTGGTCCTGTTCTTAACTATTTTTGATGACACAAATTCCCTCTTACCTATGTGAGTTTCATAGACCTTATATTTAGATTAGCCTACCTTTGTAGAGGCGGCCGGTGCGTAAGGTTTGACAACCTACCACCATCCTGTGCCGTTGTCACGAAATCTGTGAGCCTTAACTTCCTGGAACCCTCTGAGACCCTCCGGGCCTGTAACGGGACTGCTTTACCTTTTACCTTTGTAGAGACAACGGTTATGACATTATATATCCTACCTCTCCTTCATTTTACTGATACATTTTTATTATATTTTTATTTCAGTATTATTTTTTGCGGCGTTGGAATCGAATTCGAGACATTTGAATAGCACCCTAACAGGCTAGCCAGCAACTTTGTCAAGAGTACAGACAGATTTCCAAAAGTCATATACGTGCCAAAAGATCTGTTTGCCTCAGGCACAGCAAAATTTCCTGTACAGTGCCTTTTGTATTTTTCAGACCACACCAATTACATTCTAAGGCATCCTGCAGTCCAAGTTCTTAACCTAATATGAAATGTTCAACCCGCAGTCTTATTATGTTGTGTCTAGCTTCTTCGTACTCATTCGCTAAAACATTTGTAGCTACTGAGAGGCTGTTTGAAGCCCTGGTCAGAACTTTTTCGATTTTGTTAAAGAGGGCAGAAACATGAAGGCAACTGAGAAGATGGTGTGCTTCAACAGAGACGGATGAAGGCGTGAACCAGACGTGAAACAGAGTGAAAAATGACGTGAGAGAAAAGCCAGACATAGCTGGCTTTATGACTGGTCTACGTGCTCAACAGCGGTGAATACACTCACCGCATATCATCAATGTTTCACGACATTCATAAATGTTGAAAGATGGCAGTCGAGTTTGTTGAGAAAATAGCGATAAGAATGGTCTACGACTTATTTTAAGCTATAGATAGGTTCTATGTCTTTTTTTGATATTCAAAGAGAGATCAAAGCGAAATTACCGTGAATATTAAAATTACGCTATATCCCAGTTACATAGAGTACGATTCTTCGTAGACGCGTTACTTTAATGGAGAGATTATTTTCACTATTTTCCTAACAGACTTAGGAGGGAACTAAACACCTGCTTTCTAAAGAAAGTGTTTTTCGCTTTGTTAAGTGCGCGATGACAAAGAATGACCATGAATAATGACAAAATCAATAATTCGTGGAAAGGAAACTTAGTTTGTAATTTCCGAACCTTAAAACTTCTTATCAAAAACAGTCTGCTTTGTTAGAACTTTAATTGATTATAATGTGTAGAAAAATGATATCCATATTTGACACACTTTGGGAAATACAACTGTGGAGCAGAGCAAGTGCTCCTTTCTGATAGAGTTATTGCACTGCTGGCCTCTTTCACACCGGAAGTAAGCAACAACACGAACTGCTCAAACACTAACAACAAGGCAAGGTACATAATTGTAAACAATAACAAAAATGATGTAAGTTTTTTTTTCAAAAGATATACAAAAATGTTAATACATTACACGCCGGAACAGTAGAGCCTTCAACACTGTTATTATTAGAGCAAACTTCTGTTCAAAAATTTTGAATTATTATTGAAAACAAACGCAAGTGTGATAGAAGACAACGAGTGAATCCATACAGGAGACAAACCCAATTCAATGTCCATTTACTCGGCTTCAGCCGGCAGCCCGGATACCACCCCAGCCGAAACGCACCCAAACTCCAACACACAGCAAACCAAGAACGAAACAGCCAATGTGGTAGTTCAACAATATAGTCACATACTCCTGAAGATGGGCATATTAATGACCGAAACATGTTGAGTCTCCAAGAAGTAAAATAAAAATAGCAAGTGACATCTAGTTGGGTTTTTATTCTTCAACAACCATAGGTATGTTTTATAATTTTGATTAGGCAACTCTAGTTTTATTACTGAACATCTGTAAATGCCATCTAGCATGAAATGACGGAAAGTAATCATAACTTTGTAACAAGACAGGTAATGTAATGTAATGTAATGTAACACTAAGGCGGGTTAGTGAAAACACTGTTGCAGTGGAAAGTGAATAAATATATGTTCTGAGTGTGTGTTTGTAGCCTTAGATATCCAGTATGCAATGCGCATGCACCATATTGTATTATATTATCTGTGGCCTGTCCGGCTCTATAACATTTTTCCACATCATCTCATAAACGTCACTATTTTCGAGAATAAGGCGTCGAAAACAAATGGCTTGTTTTGATTTTTCTACAACTTTTGTATGAAAATTTCTCAGTCTAAAAAGAATTGAGCGAGATATCAAAAATATATTTGTCTCCATGCAAAGTACCCGTTATTTTTGTCAGATTTTCATGAAATATGAATTTTCTAGAAAGATTTTCGAAAAATATTTAAACATCAAATTTCATGAAAATCCGTCCAGTGGGAACCGAGTTGTTCCATGCGGACGGACGGATGGACGAACAGAAGGACGGACGGGTGGACAGACAGACATGACGAAGCTAATAATCGCTTTTCGTAACTTTGCGAACGCGCCAAAAAAAGACTATTATGGCCGTTTTCTTTACCTGAATCCAGAATACGTCTAAGCAGAAAATTACGACAAAACTGAATCAGAATATCCCGCAACTAAGCCGAGGTTCGAAGTTTGCACTTCCATTAAAAGGTCCGCTACATCAACCTGCCTGATTTCAATCTTCCAGCAGTCATCCTCACGCACCTCTAAAGTTTGGTACCTGTGAATACTTTTGTTTCTCTGAAGTGTTTTCAGGAAAACTTCATACGTTACTTGAGAGTAACAGGTGCCTAGCTACGTACTTGAGTATTTCGGTACCCGAATAAGAATAAAGACTTGTTCAATTAAGAGATAATCTGTTCCAGGCGTCCACAATTTTGTCTCTTGAGTGATGGCACTGTATAGTCTAGCATGTGGATAAGAACATTCCGCGAGAATATGGTGCCTCTTTTTCACTGAGATATTGGCCGTCTATTCTACCTACATAATTGTACATAGGTGAAGTAGCCCAGAACAGCAAAATATGAATGTTTACAATCGCGAACACTCATTTGTTATGCATCCTAAATTGCAGATGTTTCGCTAAAACGATCCTTCCACCTCCTAAACATACTACATAGATCTAACTACACTCATCAGTAAAATAATCTATTTATTAAATGAGTGTAGATAACGTGAAAACAGTAACACTTTCCACTTAACGGGAAACAAAGAAAAGCAATTAATTATGAGTGTAACCAAATAAAGGTGGCTTTTTTTTTATACAAATAAACCATACATTTTGCACCACAAAAGCCTTTACAAAGTGCTCAACACTTATAATAATGCCGTCCCTTTTGACTTATGACAGTGAATACAGTAAGCCTGATTGCTGGCATCCATTACCAGGCCAGACCTACTGACAACAACCAAACGTATGTTTACACACCGACCCACAGGCGCTTTGTTACCACAACACCACGGGTTTAGGCTTCCATGATATAACTGATGCTATTGAGAGGCTGCTTTGTGATGTGTAGAGTGTGAGTCAAAATTTTAATACCCTGATAAGACAATATTTATATATCCTAGATATCGCGTAAAGCGGTTTCAGTACCTGAAAATCGTCCTAATAGCTTGCAATATTTTAGCGTTTGCACTGAATCAACGGGGAATTAAAGGCAGGAGTAATTTATAAAGCATGGATTAGATTGGGCATTGGATAAATGTCAAATTGTGTGCTTCGGCTAGTTATCTAACTACAAGAAGCAATGTACGACGTACGGAATGGCTGAGTCTAGTCTTCTGAAGATGCTGAAATAGTTGCTAATGTAACATTTCGTCACATTGGCAAAGTGTGACAGTGGGCGCTATTCACTTTTTATATTATTCTTGTGCTGGAAAAAATTTATATTTGTAAAAGCAACAAGTTAGGCAATGTACGTATAACGTAACGTTGTGGCACTTCCGCGTAAAGACTGTTGCAATGGAGAGCCAACAATGCCTTCTGTGTGTTTTGGACATTCAGGTGACCGTGCATCGTGATATATTCTCATAATAAAACCAACGAGATGTACTAATTTCTCAAATTAATTTTTGGAATATAACTCTAGGTGTTTCGGACAATTTCTCTGTCCATCATCAGGAGTTTTTCACTGTACACACAGCAATAGGTATATGTCATACAGTATGACATTTACCTACTGCTGTGTGTACAGTATTTGTACTTTTTTCTGTAGTGGCGCCTTCAACTGCCTTTTTGCTGTTGTCAAGCACTTTGACAAAAGGATATGAAGTATCATTATTATCATCATCATCTTCTTTATGCAGGGTATTTATACTTATATTCCTGAGAAAAACTATGTGCGTAAGGAATAAAGTGTTGCAGCTGTTCTGTTTTTACTATTCATGGTGCTTATATCGTTAGTTTCAGTGTTGAACTTTTACATTAGTACTTTCCGAATTATGTGTGCAGTGCCCAATATGGCTGTTTTCTGTAGTTCCTTGACTTCATGTTTTCCTGTTCTATTATTATTATTATTACAAGGACAGCATTTGGCTACCAATAGTATTGGCTATGAATACTGACATTCATGTGTAAGAAACCGTGAAAAAACGGCACAGTGTTAGTCATAAGAAGGAGTGTGAGAGTGTGAGCAGTACGTGCAGTATGTGCAGTATGTTATTTGACATAGAGATCTCGAAGATCCATAACTCTTTCAAAAGCTAAAAGAGTTACATAAAAAATGTGTATTACGTACGGGGACAGTTACAACTATGAACATTTTCAATCTGAACTCGTACTGTTAGACGAAAATCTGAAACAGTGCGCAAGGGACAAAAAGGTATGAAACGAAAATTTGGATTTTAAAATTCAAAAGGAAAAGGCCATTTTGCATACTGAAGCGTAAATTATTGTCTAATATTAACATCTTTAAGACTTTACTGAGCAAGGTGATGAAATTTCCGGGTCCCAATAGAACTGGAGTTCGAGTAGCTAATAAGTACCAAAATGGGCTACACGGAATGAAACTGAACAAACTTATAAATTATAAGTGAATACCATCTCATATGCCGTATATATATATATATATATGCAGTAGTTATTAATTTATAGACCGGCAGTACATTTTCTTTGCTGGTGCCAGACTTGTGACTTTCCAGATGATGGGCATATGCGCCCGAAACATGTCGAGCTAAGAATCGGCAGTACATTTTCTTTGCTGGTGCCAGACTTGTGACTTTCCAGATGATGGGCATATGCGCCCGAAACATGTCGAGCTAAGAATACATCAATAAAATGACCTAGTTGCATCAAGTTGGCATTTCAGTTTACTTCATGAGAAAGATGCACGGTCAAACAACCCTCAAGAAACTTCCTCTCTTTTACCTATTGTTGCGTCTATAACCAACCATATTATCCATACTTCAACCAACCCAAAGCGCATGTCAGTAACCAGTTTTATGATGTACTCATCGCTAAGAACATTTCGGTGAACACATGGTTTATGCTACTGGAAGGGAATGTAGGGAATTATGCTAGAGAGGAAAGTGTTTGGTTCGAGAGAGGTGTGAATGGGATGAATTCGTGAGACTTCTAACCGTTGCTTCGGTAAAATGATTTCTCTGCAGTTCTCACGGTCTGCAGGTGGTGCATTTAATGCTGGAACTGAAGCTTAGTGTAGGCAGTGAATCTTCAGTGATATTACCATCCTTTACAGTGCATCACAACTTTTCTGACAAACGTGCACCGGAACACTGCGGTTCAGTTTAATTTCCTGAGTCTGTTCTCTCACTTATGGCATTAATCGAGTTTGCTTTCTTCTTGAAACCATGAGTTGGTAAACTCAGACCTACAGAGAAGACTTCTTACTGGGTGTTAAAGCCTGCTTCATGACGCAGTGCTTAATTTTGGGCGAGGACGACTTTACCTTTACTCGGGCCGAACACTGACTTTCTACGCAAAGGAATTTTGTAGCCTGAACAGTCTGTCACAACAAATTATACAACAGAGCCTGAAATAAACCGCCACTATTATCTCCTTAGGGGAAAGCGGTAGCACAGTGGTTAAGGTGCTGTGCTACAAATCGGAAGGTCGCTGGTTCGATTCCAACTAATGTCAGTGGATTTTTCATTGACTTAAAATCCTTCCGATCGGCTCAGCTTCTAACAGAAATGAGTACCAGCAGTATTTACTGGGAGTAAAGGCGGCCGGTGCGTAAGGCTGACAACCTAACACCATCCTGTGCCGTTGTCACGAAATCTGGGAGCCGTAACTTCCTGGAACCCTCTGGGCCGGTCCAGGCCTGTAACGGGACTGCTTTACCTTTACATTTACTACCTCCTCAAGTTATACGTACCAATCATAAACATATTACCATTTCACAAAATGTAGTAAACTACAACTTCAGCTGAAGAATTGCCTCCAAGTTGCAATTCTTGCAGTATAATTCCGTCTACAACCTATAACATTCTGTTGTGGTAACAGCGTCTTTAAACTATAACTTGTCCGTAGCAGTTAGCATCAGTTACGATCCAAGTACTAAGCTGCCGATTGAAATTATTCCTCTTGATGAATTTGTTCTTACAGAAGAATACAAAAGAGCCAACTGAAGATTAATTATCAGTTCATGCAGGACGCTTTTCGACTACAAAGACTGGAGGACGTGTGGCATGATGTACAAACATCTTTACACAACCCACATTTCGCCATTTAGACTACTTTGCCCGCCTTTGCCAGCTTGACTTGTCAACCGAGGATTCATATAAGCATATTCCGTATTAGTAAATAAGCAGACAAGGCCATAAAAACGAAACATTTAGTAATCTAATTATATTCATTCTGTTGTTATTCCCTTTCGCTGCAATACGAAGAGATTTATCGACAACTTTGCCAGTTGAAATCACCTCCTTTACTGCAGTGTTAATGTCCGACGTAATAATCTGCCAACGGCCCGGTTAATTATAATAATTTGAAAACCAACGCTCACCCATTACGACAGGGCCTCAGAGACTATACGAACTGAGGCCTCCGTGCATCCGACAGTGTTAGAATTTCGGGTCACACCGTAAACCTTCCTGTACATACGGTAGAAGTTAATGGGGGACAGCAAACATACTACATTGTGTATGTGAATGCATAAAATTACATTTTCTATGTCACGTACCAGAATTTATGTTCTGTAATCAATGTAATTGATAGTGCTAATGAACGGGACTAAATCCCCACCCACTTCCAAAGCCAGTGTGCCCTGAAAGCGTAAACTTGGCCACTTTGATTTACCATCGTATGATTTCTGATACAAATGAATTTCCGTTCAGGTTTTTTTTGGTCGGTACCGTGAAGTGTTCACTTGCCCCCCCCCCCTAAACACACACATATAAAGGACTACATTTTAAAAGTCAATGCGTAACTGTAGCCGTCGTGTGTACAATACGCCAAATTTGTCCTTGGATAAGGCGTAAATTTTAATGTATCATAGAAAGCGCGCGTTGAGATGACAAATAATGCACTTGTTTTTTTAATATATTACGCATTATTTTCATTTCATTGCTTTGCTCTGTGGTCTTCGTACGTAATTAAAATTTCCCGTTCTGCTACGGAAGTAATCCATCGTAGCTGGTTGCGGTTTAGTGTTTGAAATTATGTAATACGAGGAAATTATTCCTGTGTATACGAGGCTGCAGGACTGTGTGTACTATTCTCTTGTGGGCAGGGAACCTCAGCTTCATGTGGTTAACGTTGTGAAAGAAGAACTTAACTTGCCAGCCCCACTGACTACCAAAGCTTTAATCAATATTTAAAACGTAATTAAAAACCATTTATACCAGCATATTTAATGAACTTCAGTTCAAAGCTCCGAAGTTTGTTGAAACTTGCCTGTAGGAACTAGAAATCCGCATAGGTAATACACTTCGCTTTGAAAAGTACAAAATGTACTGATTTACTCAGATAAAAAAGTCTTACCCAGGGACTTCAGTGGCAAGTAAATAGCTACTGCAATTTCTGATCAGTCTATATAATCAGCTTAATAATTACACATGAAATAAGAACCCAAAAAATGCACACTTTTTAATTTTTATCTTTGCACTGTGCATTTTGAAATCTACGTAGTTCACTCATCAACAAATGCACTATTTATTAACTTGGTTAAAAGTTTTAAATTTACATTAAAATACACAATAATATCCCTCCTACATGTTTCGGTCTTTAATGACCATCATCAGGGAGCTATATCTGTACCTAACTAAAGTTATATTTATGTTAAAACACTCGGTAAAATTACGTCGTTATATAAATTAGGTGATGTGGCAGCATGTCGTAGAGCGGCATGTGTGTATTAACATAAATGTAACTTTAGTTAGGTACAGATAAAACTCCCTGATGATGGTCATTAAAAGACCGAAACATGTAGGAGGGATATTATTGTGTATTTTAATGTAAATTTAAAACTTTTAACCAAGTTAATAAATAGTGCATTTGATGGTGAATGAACTACGTAAAATGCACACCTGTTTCATTTGTGTTTTAATTCAATTATAGTGACTTCGACATATTTCGAACGACAAAATGTCAATCCTTAGGAAGACTTGTACATATCAGTTTTATGGTATGATTTCATGCGTCCATATAAGCAATCTGGTTGATGTCAGTACCACACATCCTGCCATCGACCAGACTGCTTATGTGGACGCAAGAAATCATACCATAAACCTGCATGTACGAGTCTTCTTGAGGATGGACATTTGGTTGTTCGAAACTTGTCGAAGGCATATAATTAAATTAAAGCATTAATGAAAAAATTGTACATTTTGCTGGTTCTTATTACATACGTATATCACAATACAACGTACAAAAAACGTAAAAACTTAATGGCCTCTGTGTTTAGAGCGCTAATTTCAGTCTGACATAAAGTGAAATGCCAACTTGATGCAACAATGTAATTTATTGAAGTTTACTTAGATCGACATGTAAAGAATGAGACAACATGTTGTCTCATTCTTTACAGTGCAGAAAACCATATGCTGCAACTCACCATCTAGTGCTCCTGATGATGGGCGCATGCGCCAGAAACATGTCGAGCTAAGGAAACTTCAATAAATTACATTGTTGCATCAAGTTGGCATTTCAGTTTACTTCATGATTAAGATGCACGGTCAAATAACCCTCACATATTAGTCTGACAATTACTCTCTTGTTCAATGAATTACTTTCGTTTATGAATGAATCATGTTCATCACAGCTTAAAATAAATCGATCGGAAGAACCTAAATGCAGTCAAACGTTACTCGTCATCACACCTAGCAATTAACCTCATCACTTCAGGTTTTCAAGGCATAGTACGTCATTGTATTTACACTCGCGCGCTACACGTCTAGCCTACATCATCTTTCTTATATTAGTTATTCTGCTAATAGAAATTCAAGAGTTAAAATTTCTGAAGTATGCAATTATTAATTTTTCTGCAACTTCCTTTTTACTTTCTGGCTCGTAGATAAAAATATTCTTCTCATAAATTTCATTTTTGAAAGATCTTCAGTCTGCTTTATGTATGAAAAAGTTTCTTACAGCAGATGAAGAAAAGCTTTCACAGAGACAACTAATAAAATTATTTTTGTAATATTTACACTTGGAATTAGAATATGGGGTAATGTGTATTCTTCTTCCTAGTTTGTCAGATACAGCTAAACTGTCTAAAAGTGACACCTTTGAACGTCTTTAAGAAAATATGTGTCATTATTAGCACAGCAGGTTTATTCGAAATGCATCCACATTGTAAGCGTGGGTGACTGCGATTTAACTTTGTCTGTGATGCTTTGGTGGGTATTTTTCAACATTTTTAATTCTAAACACTTTGCTTACTCAGACTGAATGTGGTTAGTATATACAACTACACTTAATCTAGCAGCTGAACTCCTGAGTCACTTTGTGTAAACAATGGAATCTACATTCTTTCAGACTACTCGAAAAACTGGGGAACCGCGGTAGCACAATGGTTAAGGTGCTGTGCTACAAATCGGAAGGTCGCTGGTTCGATTCCAGATGGTGTCATTGGAATTTTTCATTGACATAAAATCCTTCCGATCGGCTCAGCTTCTAACAGAAATGATTACCAGCAGTATTTCCTGGGAGTAAAGGCGGCCGGTGCCTAAGGCTGACAACCTACAACCATCCTGTGCCGTTGTTACGAAATCTGAGAACCTTAACTTCGTGGAGCCCTTTGGACCACTCCGGGCCTGTAATGGGACTGCTTTACCTTTTACTCGAAAAACTGGCCAATTCAGATTCAACCGATAAGGGGGTTAAAATTAACTTTGCAGTGAAAACAATACTATAAATCACGGGAGGGCGTGTCCAGGGGCACACACTTAGAAAAAAGACACCTGTTTTCTAGGCTACTCAAAAGTCGTCAGAAATTAGGTAAACTGTTACAGCTTCAGGTCGTACTTTCTGATTGAATTTAATTTTAAGTTCCAGTCACCACACAACATACAATATCTATTATGCTTCATTATATGTTGTGTGTTGACTGAAACCTAAATTAGATTATGTAAGCAACAAAACACAACGGGATGACCACGTTCAAATCGTATTTTCTTGTTTGCGACAAAAATTCCTGGAACCATTCTTGTAGTTATGAATGCCAGGCAAAAATTCGGCTATTAGGTGAGGTAATTACAGTCAATAACACAACTAATGTATGTCTAATGAAAAACTACATATTTCGGCCAACAGTGGCCATCATCAGCTTTTATTCGAAATCATATGCTAAAAAGAGAGAGTGTGTATACAATGTGCGCTACCAGTGGTGGCGCACATTGTATTTCGGTTTCAAAACAACGTGGCTCTGAAGATTTACACAAGAGTCAAATTCGTTTCTGGTTATTATTGCAGCATCGTACGGTGGTAAATATAATGATGAAAATTTGATCGTTAGATGCTCCTGAAATGCTGCATTTGTTGCTTCTTGCCCGACTCGTAGAATCAGGGAAGAGAATGAAAGCTACAGAATGGCTTTATCCAGCTGCATAATGCCAACTAAAAGTCAGCTTGAGCTTTATCGAATTTCGTTCAACCCTTTCGTTACGAAACCCAGCCGGTGAATTGCGGATAACTCAACCAGGAATCGTGTATGGATTTGCTCTAATATATGCCACTATTTATGCACGGTACATCTACTTATTTATGTTTCAAGTACTCCCAAATTCAGCGCCAGTGCTAATAAAGTCTACTTCGGTTTCACCGACAGCGCGAGAGTTGTGTTCGATCACCATAGCAACCGTCAGTTCAAACGAGAAAACAACACAGGTCTAGTAAGCTCCACCTGACCTCTTGAACGCCGCGGTCGTCCTACGTTCATTTCAAATGGTTTCTTCGCTGTCATACGCTCTGCTTAGCTGTAGATAGTGAAGTAAATTTTTGAACTGTTTAAAGCGTATATGTCGCTAATAGATAACAGACGGTAATTACAGAATACGTAGTCATACATGAAGCGTAATAAGCACTTTTAATAATTTTTAAGTTTCCTTCTAATTTTAGGTAAGACAAATCTATTTGCGGGGATCACAAAGGTAATTCAAGGAACATGTCCAGTGAAACCAAACGGAAATTTAGTTGAAGTTACTGTTTTCGTCACTAGTTTCACCTGAACAAAGAAAAAACTTCGTTTATTCTTGTCTCAAGGCGCCTGCCAAATTACTATCCCCCTCCGCCCAACCGTGAGTCCTGCTTCCAATTTTCATTTCCTTGTTCCATTCCTTTAACGACCCTATAGTATCAGTTTGAATGAAATTTTTAAATTGAAAATGATCACATTCAATAAATTGTATGTGGGTTCATCTTTCAGTGGTTGCAGCTCAACCAGCAAAGGCCTTCTACAAAGAGGTTTTAAAAGCTTTAGGCTCTCACTTCACAAGTTTTAAAAATTGACTCTCTACAACACAATTTTCTCATTTAAGTGCGATTTATAATGCACATTAATGGACAGTCAGTTCTCACGTGGATCCATATGATACCGCAGCATTCAAATGCATCTGAAAGTGAATTATTTAAAAATGACACTTTCGTTCCACGTGTTAGTGTTAACAGAACAGAGGAAACTTTTTTATTCATTCTAGAAGCCTCAGATTTGTTTACTAACCGGTTTCAGCACACCCAACAAATTATCACGAACACGCGCGTGTGTCTGGTTATTTCATCGATTTTCTATCACTCCAAAAGTTCGACACAATTTACTGAAGACAAGCAATTTGTATGGAAACTTGTGTACCGTGCCAAAGGATTTTTGTAAAATTAAGCACCAAGGACTTAACAATAAATAATTCGAGTTTTGCCCAGGAGAGCAGTTCGGGTACACGACGACACATTCTCTTTCGTTGTACATACATTTTAGCAAGGAAGACTCTGTTTTCTGTGAACCAATTCGTGATGTACTTTTATCTAACATACATTTATTCCTACTTATGCAGCTTGGCAGACATCACTGTAAGTCCACAGAAGACGAAGGCAGTGGCGAGATTTCGGAAGGGTATGGATTTTCGTAAAACGAAAGTGATTGCACTAGTGTCAGTTTGACCTAACATTCTTCCTCCTAAACAACTTTCTGCAAAGCATGCATGTGGCACATTCTCTCTTTTTATATTCTTACTTTCATCTCTGTCGGGATCAATACCAATTAGCAAATTACTCCATTTTTCACAATTGTTACATGTGTCAGAACAGGGACGTTGCAATTATGAACAGAAATCTTGTGTTAATCGTATGTTGGTAAATCCTTTCTTTTAGATGAGTCTTACTGCTTTCCTTTCACGTTGCTGAGCACATTCTGTGTGTTACTGGAATACTGAGAATATCTGGAAGACTTATTTAGCTTTACGAATTCTACTGTAATGACATAATTCAATATGGGAAAAGATTCAGCGTCCTGTTGAGTAATAACTGGCATGTGAAGAGTCATTTATTTGATGATGTGTCACTGTCACTACTGTCTCTTGTTGACGCGCCGTTGTTGAATTTACTGCTAGCGAACATCGAGAATATCCAGAAATTTTTCAAAACGGTTTCGCAAGTATGTCACTTTTTCAGCGGGACTATTTTGCGATGTTCTTTCTGTTTACTTCGTTCTCTTTCGAGTGGCTTAGTTGCTCTTATTTCATCACAAATTTATATGAAGGTTGCTGATTAATTACATGAACCAAAGGCCCAGCATTTATTCAATACAATTATTCGTTCACGTTCTCATTTATGATGGTTACGTTTTGCCTGAGATTTTGACGATATGGTTTCGACGTCCTACCTGGCTTCTTTATTCGCAAGTTACCAGTGTTTGGCTTCACACAGGCCTAATAACGGAACCAGCTAGTAGCTTAAGGCTCTAAAGTTTCCGTAATTTTTGAATGATATGCCATGGAAACCGTGTCTTTATGGGTCACGTAATTAGTTGGTACTTCTAGAGCAGTAGCTTGCACAATAGCTGAAAGAGAACTCATCGGTTGTAAATTATGTCTTCTATCAGTTTCAGAGTCTCAAGGCATGCAGCCTAAATCACCATCTGTATCACCCACCCAGGAACGAACTGCTGTATTCTAGAAATGCGATCATCAAGTACACGATATTAAACCACAATAAAAACTTATACGAGCTGAATGTATGCTTCAGATAACGGGCACAATGCACAGACATTATATTATAGAAAATACACTCAAAAGGAAATTAAATACCCCATAAATAAATTCAATACATGTAAAACGAAATAGAATATTATATTTTTATTTATAATCCATAGTTATAAAACGTTAAGAGACAAAAGCTAAAGAACTATTAGACGCACACACAGAAATCCTCGTACTTTATTTGAAATTACGGTACTTGTGTCTTGGGAATCTTCGAATCAATTATATCTTATAATCAACATCAAACATATTTACTGCTATCGTGATGGCTGTGTGATTGTCCATGCACAACAGGTTTAATTATTACATACTAATATTCTTGTAATAAAATCAACTAAATGCACTAATTCTCAAATTTATTTTTGGAATAAAACTCTACGTGTTTCGGACAGTTCCTGTGTCCTACATCAGGGGTTTAATTCCAAAAATAAATTTGAGAATTAGTGCATTTAGTTGATTTTATTACAAGTATATATCACGATGCACGGTCATCTGAACCTCAAATACATACTAACATTTTGTACTTTCGCCGTTATCCATCTTAAAATACGAAACCGAGGAACCGATGACGCACTCTGGAGCAGAGTTTTATTTGTGTTACTTTTTCTGCGATACACAGCTGAAGAACTACTGTAGAAGAGCTCTAACAACTGAGGCCAGCATTAGCTGCAGTTTCACTTGTATTGCTTTTAAAAGAAAAGCAAGCCTTATTAGAGAATGGAAAAATGTCTTTGCCCCACTTTTTAAAAGAAAGGTTTTCTATCGCATTGCTTCTGAGGTGCTGTTTCTAAATTGTTCTAATCGTGACAATACTTTCACGTTCAAGTCTAGGGGCTGAATATTATTTCTGAAATGAAAAATCTTTGTTTGCTCTACACGAAATGGTAATTGTATTCAAAATTCCTTCAGAAAAAATTAGCTTTTTTTGGAATTTTTCTACAGTTCATGAGTGACAGAGAAGCCATTAAAAGCTTTAGCTTATTTGACTGTTCTTTCTGTCGTAACATGTATAGTGTAAGTTTAATTTTAAAGGAATCGATACTTTTTATTTGTTTAAGGTTAATGGAACGAAGCTTGCAAGGACAGATTAAATTAGAGTCAAAAGAGAGAAAGAGTAACGTTTACCGAATAGGAAGTTATGTGGAAGGAATCGACTGTGGACTAGTTTCAGACAGTACGTATCCCAACATTGTGGGAGGCGAATACGGAAAATGACGAAGCCCCTCTCTCACAGATTATGTGTTCTGGACCGGAATCGATCTGGCCATCTTTCGAGTATTCGGACGTTTTCTACTTCACCCGTACGTTATCAATGCACATGCAAGTACAACTGAAAGGAGGTCAGGGCTTAAATTATAACGAAAAAGTTGAAATTTATTGTACAATTAAAAACGTAAAGTGATCCCGTTACAGGCCCGGTGTGGCCCAGAGGGTGGGTAGAGGTATAGCTCTACTCTTCCATGACCGCGGCACTAGAAGGGGATAAGTGGTCAGCAGCACGCCCCGGCCGCACTTTGCCCTCGGGAAAGACCCGGTACCCATTTTACAGGAGGCTGGATGGGCCCCAGGACAGGTTTTGATGAGCGGAAAATCTCGTCCCCACCGGGATTCGATCCCGGACCGTCCAACCCGTAGTCAGTCGGCATACCGACTGAGCTACCCGGCCCACGTATTGTACAATTAATTTATGTATTTCCCTAGTACAAATTTACACAATAATTATTTCGTAACATTTTGCTTACTAGCCTTCTGGCCACAGCTTTAGCATTCAGACATCGGTTTTCAATTCCATGGCGGCACGTGCCATTTATTGGAAGCAGCGTCACTCTGTTGGTGTTTCCAACTCGTAATCAGCGAGTGACCTTTTCGAACACCAGAATAGCGTCTGTCAAGACCGAGGTTTGTTCCGTGGTTTACTCACAGTCTGCACTGAAATATAAACTATGCATGCACGTTCCTTTCCACAGCTTACCCAATTTCTGCAGTCGCAATGAATTATCAAGGCAGTATAATAGGCCAAATCCACGTCGAACATTCCTTATGTCAGACACCAGAGCCACTCGCGTGCATGTCTCACGCAAAACCTCAACGCGGCAATATTATACAAATCATCAAAAACCGATACATTCTGAATATTTTGGTTGTCTAGAGAGTTTACGCGGAAGAGAGAGGAGCATTTAATTTTTAAAAAGGAGCAGAAAATTTGCAATAAAGAGTACAGTGTGAAAGACTTTAATATTGCAGATTTAGTCTAATTCTTTTGTACTTACTTTCTGAAACATCGGGAGAACCACAAAGCATCGATCAAGTTATGATGCTTTTTCACGTATTTATTCCTATGCGAATTTGAAATATTAGTTTGTGTATCAGTTTATGACAAACAAACCCCGTGGTTACATGCAATCAACATTCATCAGTGATAAACTCTTTATAACATTTCAATGTTTACAGTATTCAGTGAATATTACTGTAATTCTACGTTCGCTGGAAAAATTCGGAATTAGTTTTATATATTAAATCAACTCATATAGCAAAACCATAATGTATGTAAAATGTTGTTCAACAGACCAGTGACATTACGTGGGCCGATTTAGAGTAGGTTTACCTCAGTTTTTGTCTATAAAAATACCTAGAAGCTTCATCGCGTGTGTACCGCCAATCAAAGCCTTTCCGACTGTGTAGTCATATCATTTTCCTGGACGATCTGCTCCAACACTTCCGAAAATGACAAACGTTTCAGGACTTGTGGTTTATGCTTGTTTCCAGTGATTCTATTGATCTTAGAAGCCTTTATTGTTATTCCGTTTCCTTTTGAGCAATCGAAAAGTTTATCTTGATCAAAAATACCAGGAAACATTATTACTGACTACCGTGAATAAAGCGTTGCTGAAGGGCGTGAGACTAACAACAGTACTATACATAACATCTACGACATAAGGAAGGGTGCTTCGATTGTTAGGAAGAGCAACTGGAAAGAGCATGGCTTTATTGTTTAATATGTAGAATAAAGGTATATAGAGCAGAAACCTAACATGATTTTTCATCATCATCATCATGTTCCTAAAGGGTTAGGTGTGTTTCCTGTTCCTTGATCCTCAAGATGAAGTTGGTTCCTCCATCTCTTCCTCGGTCGTCCTATGTTCCTTCGTCCTTTTGGTTTATATTGTAGTGCTTGTTTTGGTAGTC
>Ga0136643_10003231_pt1 | contig 21820 bp, 14 predicted proteins | sample TergutLab28metaG_FD_96883 | JGI IMG/M metagenome (GOLD analysis project Ga0136643, IMG submission 96883) | Labiotermes labralis P1 segment gut microbial communities from Petit-Saut dam, French Guiana - Lab288 P1 (version 3) (version 3) | ecosystem: Host-associated > Arthropoda: Insects >...
GTGGCGGACGCTTGTGAGTGCGGTAATGAACCTTCGGGTTCCGTGAAATGCGGGGAAATTCTTGACTAGCTGCAAACCAGTTAGCTTCTCAAGAAGGACTCTGCACCATGGAGTAAGTAAGTATATATATATATATATATATATATGTGTGTGTGTGTGAATTTTTGGCTTATATAAAATTCTATATTCTGTTATAAATTATATTCATGTTGTTTGTTTTTAGAAACAGCATGTGACTGTTTGTGGCAGGCCTTTTTGTTGCTACTGCTATTACATTATCTAGGGTTGCTGATGCAATTATTGTTATTTATTTTTTCATTGTTGCTGCATTTGTTACTGTTCATGTGTAACAAATTATGTTTGTAGTCCTTAAATTAGCAGTATTTTATTAATGATAAGAAAAGTGAGGAGATGGAAAGGCTGTGTAGTCCTACTCCCCTTAAAATCTGTCCTCACAACAAACTCTTTCCTCTACTCTTGCCCATAATAAAGATTGCATGGCATCAAATTATCCCTGCCTTAACAGGTCTGAAGTCAAATTATGTGATGATTACTTTAGTTAATCATCTGTCATGAACATGTGTCATATTTGAACTAATGAAAACTTTACAGTATAATGACTTTCATCCATAGTGTAGGCACAATCAACAGGTTATTCTTTAAACACTATTGGTGCATTTTGTTTGTTGTCCCTGCTTCCTTCCCTGAACTTGAAGACCTGTAGACACAAAATGGATTCTCCCATGGATCAATACTCTGTTTCCATGGTAACTTTATTCCAGATTCCACCCCCCCACCCCCTCCACTCCCCCTTCCTTAACAGTGCAGAGCATGAGTGTGTACTCAGTATTTGTGGAAAGCAGAGCATGGTGGAAGATAACTGTGTGTTGCAATCTTAGTTTTTTTCTTCTGTAACCACTAGTTCTCTGTTCTTGCTTTGGTTTGCTTTGTATGTTATATAAAGAGCAAACATGTAATCTGGAAACCATATTAATTTTACACAGCGTGTTTCTTCAGATTTTAATTTTATAAATATCTGTAAAAATGTTCAACAGAAGTAATTATAGATATAGCTTCCCTAGGTATTATGTATGTGCAGGCAGTGGCTTATTACAGTATTGAGGAGATTAAAAGCAATAGTGATTGAAACAAATCAGGGTGAGTGGTAATATAGGAGTTACTCATACAAGGGACTGTTTGTATGTAATAAATAATGACTGATATCCTGTTTAAATATAGAATCCAATAGTGTGACTGTGTCTTATAATCAGTATGGAATAAGATCTGCCCATAAAGAGACACAGCCTTTCACAGCAATGTGATGGGAGTGTACATCAAGTTCACTTAGACTGGGTCTGAAAGAACACACTGATACTGTTGATTTTTTTAAACATGTCAAATTAATCTACAGCATATGCATTCCAGTTTTTCATTTCCCATATATAGAGAGATAAAATCGTACATAATTTTCTAAATGTCATTCTGAAGAGAGTTTGTCATTTTCAGAATGTCTTTATGCTTTCTGTGTGCACTGTAAAAGGTTTTATTCTTGTAGTAAGTAGTATATAAACACACAATAATCTAGTAAGTTTCATATCCTATTCACATTCAAAGTGCCTGTAGTCATTCTGCTATCATTTATTTTGTCATGGAGTTATTTCACATTTTGCGTGCACATTTTTCTTTTGCAAACTCCCTCATATTGATGGCAAACTTTTAAAATTCCAAGTACTTATGTGACAGAAACAAACCTGTGCAGTAGTTTTGCAGACTAAATTCAGTTTTTTATTCATAATTGTGATCAGTGAATGCCAAATGTGATACTCATTTATAATATTTGTCAAGTTTTAACATGAAAGAGAGGAATCAATAGTCTTTGTGCAAATTAAAGTGTGTATAATTCCTTTCTTTCAGCCCCCCCAAAAAACCCCTCTCCTTGTGGACAAAGTATAATTAAGAGAAGTGGACTTTATGCTTGCACACATAAATGAGGGTCACAATATACCTTGGGTTGTGTAATAATTGAAGTATTAAAGTTGATTCATTTGAACTGTGTTGATAACCAAATTAATAGTACAATCTAGGCCCCAAAACTGCAGAGATAATGGAAGATGAACAGTAGAGATATATTGGCCTCTCAGGATCTTGTGTATTTACATGCAGTCAAATGTTAATTACTGGGATATATGTATGTAGATTGGAGGCACTCCTGCAGAGATTAGTTTAATAACAGAATAAAGACTGAATATGCAGAACATATTTTAGAGTCGGTTGGAAGGAGGACATGTTCCCAAAATATATATCCATAGTTATAACACAGAAACCCTCAGTATTCATTCTTTTTGTTAATTGCCACAAAATGATGACCATTTAAAGGCTGTTTCTTCAGTCAACAAATTAATGTTTAGTCAGGTGTAGAAAACTGTCCATTTATTTTTATAATGGCATTTACCAGTGTTGATACAATATACTCCCTTGACACTGAACTAAGACAGAGTCACATTTATTATACAGAACATGCCATGTCCTTGCATGTGCCTTTCAAGATACTCACTCTTTCATGAAACTTCAGGTTTTATTTATGACACTGCTGACCTCTGTCCTGAACCATTCACATTCAATAGAATTTGTTCCATTTTGAGACTTGTTTTATGTATCAGTGAGTAGAGGTTTATGATGAAAGTTTGTTACTTTCTGAACCCCCAGGCTGCAGGTCATAGCACTTATTACCGTTCACTAATGCTCAGTGAACATGATTACCTTTATGATATATACTTGAAGGTAGCCTCCTCCATTTGAAACTTAAAGACATGCCAGCCTGTAATGATCAAGAAACTCACTGACTTTTCATGATGTTGAATAATTGCATGTATGTGTAACTGCAGTACAACAGATATAAATTTCAGTTTATAAGAAACTGAAAATATCTAATCAACTTACAGATTAAAGGCGTATAAAATGCAGTTCTGTCACTCTCTGTTTGTATTATGTACCAAGGCATCATGCAGAAAATTCCTGTCACCAATAGTCATTTGGTGTCTCATACACACTCCAACAAACATAGGATTAATCAATTACTCCTATCATATATTTTATCTGCAACATACAAATCAAAATATAATTACAGTTAGAATGTGTAATATTTATATACTAAGATATAACTAAACTTCGAACATAAGGAGATCAGATAGTTGGCTGGAGTCTACATGTAGTTTGTGCCAACATGACAGAACACTGAGAGAGTAGAAAACAATGTTACCTGTAGCAAGCAACAATGAAAAGCAATGGTGGGCGATAAAGCATCTCCTTGTTTCAAACCATTCTTAATTGGAAACATATTAGACAAATGTCTGCCTACCCAGACTGTGCTATAGGTTTTATTCAGACACATTTTTTATTAGCCTCAACAGTTTCATGGAGTTACCAAACTCGTAAAGAGAATGTTATACAAAACATCCCTCCTAACTTAAACATAGGCTTTTTTTGAAGTCTATTAATAGCTAATGTATTGCTTCATTGTATTCCCATTCTTTTCTCACATATTGGATGAATGCAGAATATATGATCAGTAGTTGACCTGTTGCATCAAAATCCACACTGATGATCCTCATATTTTCTCCTGCATATGGAGTTAACCTTGACAGCAGGGTGTTGGATAAATTTTTGTACATAGTTGGCAAAAGTGATATACCTATATAATTGGTACAATCTGTTTTATCACCCTTCTTATAGATAGGTACAATGATTGACTCCTTCCACTCCTCAGGCAATTCCTCCTTATTCCAAAGAGAATAAATAAGTTTATGGACCTCAGAGCAAATGGTTTTAGCTCTGCTTTAATAAATTCTACTGGGATTTGATCAATACCTGGTGATTTGTGTCTTTTTAGCTTTTCAATAGCCATCTCAATCTCAGAGGCACTCAGCTCAGGCACCAGTGGCTCTGCTGTATGTATTTCTGTCTGCCTAACATCATGAACCCCATATACATTCAATAGCTGAGAGAAAGGGTTCTTCCACCTAGCCAAAATACTGTGGGAGTTAAACCAAATCACCCTTCTCATCCTTACTATATTCGTTCTAGGGTGGTAACCCTTTTTAAATCATTCATGCCCCTGTACAAATCTCTGATATTCTGATATTTTGAACTTACTATTAGTTTAAATTTAATCAATATTAGCTAACAGATATTCTTTCTATTTGTTCCTGAAATGTCTATTATCTTTATGTCTTACATTGTTTAGATTATCTACATTGCTTTGGTTTGTATCCTGTAACCTCTGCATTTTAGCCTGCTTCCTTTAATATAAAAATTGTAAACTTTCTTCATCAAACCATGGTTTATGCTGCTTCAATTCATATAGACATAGACTGTCTTTAGCTGAGGATTTGATATTCTCTTTAACATTCCCAAGCTCTGTTTATGTCCTCACTATCATTTAAGTTCTCCAAAGCTGCAAATTTGTTTGAGATCTTAATCTGATACTTTGTTCCAACCTCCAGCTCACTTAGCTTCCTGAGATTAAATTTTTCCACATTACTCTCTGTGCTGCTGTTTACTGACTGCCTATTCTTCCCTAACTTTTGCAACCACCAGATAGTGATCAGTATCACAGTCAACTCCCCTGAAAGACCATACAGTGAATATGCTTGATTGCCATCTCCTATCTATCAGTATGTGAACAATCAGGTTGTGTGTCATCCCATCTGGTGAAGTCCAGGTGTATTTATGAATCTTTTGGTGCACAAAGATCATGCTCTTAAGTACTAAATTTTTTGCTGTGGTAAAGTTCAGTGTTCTAACACCATTATCATTACTATCTTCATTCCAATGTGAAAATATTTTCTCTCCCCACTTTTGCATTAAAATCACCTAACAGACTTTTCGTATGGTAGTTAGCAGAATGATCAAAAACCTTCTCTATCTCCTCATAAAAACTGTCTTTTGAAACATCATTTTTCTCTTCACTTTGGTGCATGCACATTGAAAACAATGATATTACACCAGTGACCTCACAGAACTATATATGACATTTTGCCACTAACAAACTCTACTCTCCTTGATACTTTTCTGTGGTGTAAAAAATTCCTGTTTGCAATTGATGATTTTCATTTCCTTTTCCATAGAAATTATATAATCCCCTGCTCTGACAGTGCCCCCTCTGTCCCACCTAACCTCCTGTACACCCACTAAGTCTAATTTACACTTTGCTAATTCCCTGGCCAGTGGTGTAAGTGGCCCTGACCTATACGGCCTCTAACATGCTGTGTACCAAATCTCATGTCCCTTTTGCACTACCTAGGTTATATCATGGATCAGTCCAGGCCTGGGGCACATTTATCCATTTCATAAGAAGGCCAGTTGAACAGTGAGGAGTTGTTAGCATCTCACTCAATCCTCAGTCTGGAAGACCACCCCTTGTCAGCTGTCCGCGGCTGCTTATTCAATGTATTTGCAGCTATGCTCCATATTGGAGGCCATTCCTCCATATGCATACCTGAGGACGTGCTATGCCATGGTGACAGGGACCCTCTTATATGCACTAACATTAAAACTTTAATTTTGCACAAGGATATTTTTTCTTTGCTCTAATTTCTTTCTGTCTAGGTGTCAGCCACATATATCAGTGTTTGTTTTCCCAAAACATTAAATAAACATTTCAAAATCATAAACAAATTTTAGTAATAGTTTTCCCTTCCGCCAGTATAGAGCAGTTCATAAGGTTAGTATGCTATTCCCTGTAGGTCTGAGGAATCTGGTTGATTCCCGGCAGGGGTAAGATATTGTCTCCTTTCCAAAGCATCCAAACTGGCTCTGGGGCCCACCCAGTCTCCAACTCAGTGGGTAACAATGGCTCTTTTTCTGGGAGTAACGCTGTTAGAGAATGACCACTTACTTCCCTCTAATGCCCAGGTTGACAATAATTGAAGCTATACCTCCATTACACCATATACCTTGATGAAGTGCATGGGGACAGTTTATTTCCATGGTTATTCTTACTACATCCTGCACTAGGTAGTAATGTTAGTGATAACTACATCAAGAGACATAATGGTTCCACCACTGTGACTGTGAGCAAGTTGTGAAAGTTCAGATGGATAGGCATGTAGAACAAGTGTGGGATGAGAAATACATAAGGCATTTTAACTGGAAAACATGAGGTGATGAGATCACTTCACAGTCCTAGTCATTGATGGGGGATAATATTGAAATGGATCCTTAGCAACTCCTTAGAAACTAGACTGTAAAGGCACAGACTGAATTGATATGGCTCTGTGTAGAGTCCAGTTGGGACTCTTGTGAATATGGTAGTTTAAATTAATGTTCTTTAAAATAACAGGAGATTCTTCACTGGCTGAGGGTCTTATTGTAAAGGAGATAGTTGCAAATATGATTATGACACACTTTCCATAACCTTGTTTCTGAGTAAAGGGTTCCCTCTAGGAACAGTTTGACTGACATTGGGAGAAATGTTGCTGATTATTTTAATTCTAGTGTAATATTAACTACATAACAAGTATAATAATTGTATTTCCTTTCAACAGGATAGTGAAAAATGGCTAAGGTTGATGGACCTGGTTTGGGTTACTCCTACCACCTTCCCTCTGGTGGGTGGAGCCTGAAAATTCGCAATGCTCTGTCACAGTTCAGTGACTTATTCAGTGAATTTAATCGTTATATTGCCCCAGCATATCATCATGATCGGTGTGAGAGGTAAAAAGCATTTCGAACCAATGTTTCAGTTATTGTTATTGATGTTAAATACTGCAACATTAATTTCTTTGTAAGAAAGGTTCAAGAAAGTTGTGGTTAAGGTACGTAACAGTTCCTCTTCAACTGCCAACTGAAATTCTTTAAAATCTTGACAGTTGGCAAGACCAGACTTGACACTGTAAGAAGTTTAGTTGCTGTTAACTTTCATGATAGCCTAACTGACAGATGTCTGTTACTTCTCTTGGGGAGGTGAAAAAATGCCTAATGACATTTAGAAATATAACATACAAATTGTCATTGAAAAATGTAACACATAGTAGTAACTAAAGTAGAAACCTTGTCGACAATGTCATTACAGCCCTGTTACCAAAGAACTGACTAGGATACCAGAGTATTTGGTGAAAAATATACTTCTGTAGTCTGTTCATTCAGCAAAAATCACACAGTTAGTTCACGCTTTTATGGGGAGAATATTTGTTCATTCAGCAGCACATGTTGCTGTACATCCACAGAATTCTGTATATGAAGCAGACACTGTTTATACAGGTTTAAACCGCTAGCCTCTTTGGAATGTAAAGAATATCCAGCATATATTGGAACCCACGTACAGACTGTACAAACCTTCGCATAGAATATACCCAAACAAAGCGTTTTTTTATTGTGTGATAACTCACCATAGAGTGGGTGACATTATTGCTGCCATAAAAACCTATGATTTTGCACATTCTGCAGTGCTTGTTGTCTCTAAGTCCCGCATTAAAAAACTCGCAGTACTTTTAGATTGAACGTTTTCTTTTATGGCAAGCTGTCATTGTCTCAGTGCCTGCATCTGTGTTCAGACATTACATAATGAAATTAATGTGTTTTCTGTTAGGTGTAGTTATGTGCAAATTAAATGTCTGTGTATGTGAAGGAAAGTGCTGTTCTATTATTCTAATAACTTTATAGACAGGATTTCTAAAATTTATCTGAAAAAGGCAATAAATATTACCATCACTGGTCTGGAATAGAATAGTAGATTTAATTTTTGATGTGTGAAATTAGACAGTACAGAAGCCATGTTTAATATATATTGCAACAGGATGCTTTCTTGAAGGGAATATCAAGCATATTAAGATGCATATTATTTTTGTTTCCTTACGAACTGCCAATGTTTCTGAGATTTTCTCTGTAATGCACTCAAGTTGTCCTTGATCTTCATAATATTTACACTTGATATATATCTGTCATGTATGACATTGACAAGGAACTGCTCTTGGCATCTGTTGACACAAACTTCAATTATTTGCAGCATACTTAAAATTTCATTTCATTTTTTCTACAGATATAATTTTTTTTTCTACTGAAGTATTAACGTGGAAGAAGTTAACATACATTTGCTTGTAATCTACTTAGACTTAAATGATATGAAATTCATAATTTTGTTGGTTTCGCTCAGGTCCGTACAAATGCGGCTGTACTCCATGCACAAAAGGGAGTTTGTCATGGTGTTCTTGGCTTTTTTTGCGTGTTTTGGACTTGGTGTATTCATTGGATTAGCAGGTAATTATTATTATTATTATTATTATTATTATATTAATTTCAGTGGGACCACTTAAAAAACCAACATGAATAATTAAGTACACAGGTATGGCACAGTTACACAAATTAAACAAAAACAATACCAAAAGCAAACAGAGTTGAGTGTGAGTACTGAGCCAGCACACTGCTAAAATATTTGCAAATTCAAACAAAACTCTAATACAAAAATAAGATTCAGCATTTTGTGAAAGTCGGTTATATAACATTTGTTTTAAAAGAGTAATAGGTTTTCTAAATATGTCTGCATCTTTGCAGACTGAATTTGCTGCTTGCATGCATCTAGCCAAAGGATGGATTTTGTATATAACAGAAAACATGGGGGATTCTCAATAATTATGAACTAGAACAGACCATTTGTGTTGAAATGGGATCAACCAGTTTTAAAACCAGCGTAAATACTGAAAAAGAACACCAGAAGGTTGTGAAGTTTTAGATGCTGAAGTGAGTCATCATAACTAATATTTTTGTGGGAAAAGAAATGGTTTTGACATGAAGCTACAAATCTCTACTGGATATATATATATGTATATGTGTGTGTGTTTGTGTGTATGTATGTGTTCATCTTCCTACAGATAGGCTGCTGCTGCTGCTGCTGCTTCTTCTGCTTCTTCTTCCTCCTTCTCCTTTGTCATTGTTTTTGAAATGTCTTACTTCTGTGGTTTGATGTGCTAGGTCCACCAATCACAAGCACATCAGAGCAGAAGGCATCTGTACTCATAGCAACACAGAATGGAAGTGACTTAGCTAATGGTCCATTCATAATGACAACACCCACAATGTCAACATACAGCCAGCAGCTCTGGATCATTGCTAAAGTCACAACTGGAAACAAAGATGGTGAGAAAATTCACATTCTTTGCCGAATTTGACATTCAGAGAACTATGCATTGTGATATATTTTTGTAATAAAAGCCCACAGGATTCCCTATTTCTCAACTTTATTTTAGTAAAGAACTCTACATGTTTCAGACAGACTTACTGTCCATCATCAGCAGTCTTAATACTGTATTCACAGCAGTTGGCAGTTGTCATACTAGTTATGTTGACCGTCTGCTGGCGAGGTCCCAACCTCACTAGCACACAGTCAACATAACTAGTATGGCAAATACCAGTTGCTGTAAATACCGTATTAAGACTGCTGATGATGGACAGTAAGTCTGCCTGAAACATGTAGAGTTCTTTACCAAAATAAGGTTGAGAGATAGTGCATCTTATTGGTTTTTATTATAAGATCACATTCTGTGTCTTTATTCATTGCTGAATACCTGTCATGAATAAGTTACCAACACATTTGAAGCATAACTGAAATAATATGCTCAGTAAACACAACATAGTTTCCTTCAGAATCTGAGAGTTATTCAGCTGATAAGAAGAATTATCCATTGTTATGGAGCCCAAAAGTTTATCACTGTAATCTCAAAAACCATATCCTAATCCGTGTGTGCCCTCTTCAGGTCTAAGAAGAAATGTAATATTGCCTTTCATTTGCATGTATGCCTTTCAGGTAGTCTCTTTTGAAAGTTTCTGCAGTCAATATTCTCTATCTATTTCTTGTAGGTTTTATTTATTCTGCCAATTTTAACCTCCTTTCCCAGTTGCTGTGACAATATTAGGTAAAGATTACAAATTATGAAGCTCCTATTTATAAAACTTGTGTTTCCAGTTCTACAAAATTTTATGTAGTGCAAGTCCAATAACTACTAAATATGTATTTGCTAACACTTGTGATCAGTTTTGTTCCTTGAGAATGGGATGCCAAGTTCCACACCTCTACACAACAGCAAGTACATTTTTAAGTAAAAATTATGTATAGTAGGTCTTTAGGTTTTTAGAAAGTTGAGATTTTTAGTGGAATGATGACTCACATTTTTTGAATGGAAACAGCTATTAATCCCTCCACATATATCATAATTTATAAATGGTAAACCTGTCCCGCTATTCAGTCTTTGTGTATTATATATATATGTTGACTGGGGAGGTTTATGCTCGATGAATGTGCAAATCAAATTCACACTCTGGCCAATTTACTCCAGGAAAAAAGATGCAATTCGTAAATTTTGCAATTCACTATATGCAGTTGTGTTTACGTGAACAACTCATTTGTCAAAGTACATTTCTGTTACCTTTTCTTGCTTCATTTCCAGATGAAAGCTTTGATAAAACTTTCCATGTGAGTGTTTCCATTGATGGTATAACAGCAGACCGCAAACCAGTGACAGTTCTGCACAGCGATAGAGCACATAACAGGTACATATCTTGTTTGCTTGTCTGTTTAGTCGATAGGTTCCTTTTTTGTAACTCTCATTTTCTGCAAGGAAGATTGAGTAATATCTAACCATCCACAGTTGCATTAACCTCAGTTTTTCATATACAACTTTATGCCACATTTTTCTTTCCAGACGTACTTCAGTATTTTTCAACTCAGATAGTGTCTGATCACATTTAGAGTAATTATATTTGCATCCACAGTATTAATGTGTAGTGTTACATGAACAGGATCAAATTAGTAAAATTTCTGTTCATTGTGGAGCTGGTGAAAGAAAAGTTCATGACATTATTATCAATAAATGTAGAATAATACCTGAAAGTAGTTTGCATTGCTTTTTCCTATTTAGGAAGTCTGAGTTCAAATTTTTGTGCTTGAAGACTGGCTATTTTTATTGATATTTTTCACAACTTCTGTGGCCCATCTGTGCTGTTTCAAGGATAATTCTTGCATTTAGCTATAACTGTTAATTTTCACATCCCTTACAACTCATTATGCATTAATCAGCTTATAAACACAGAGTAATCTGATTTTATGAGAGTGTAATTTAATAAACAAATTCAAATAACATATAGTACCACTTTTTACTTTACACTTAAGTTTACTTCATGTTGTTTTTAAATAAGCAAGGTTTTTGTACTTAGAATTAAAATAAACCCAGTCAGAGCACAACAATTATATTCTGTTATTTTCAAATACACGTTTCAGCCTAAAAGGCTATCATCAGGTTGAACACAAGAAAAAAAGAATATATAAATAAATAAATAAATATATATATATATATATATGTAGTTTATATACTGTTGCAATCTCAAAACCTCACTGTATAGAGCTGTGATCTCAAAACTTCATGGTTTATATTGCTATAGCTGTAATTGTTATACTGAGTCAGGAAAACATATAACCTGGCCGAGATTTATAATGTTTTCTGTTTAATAAGTGAACATTAAGATTAAAAAAGCTGTAAAGTTAGTTAAGTGAAAGTAAGAGTTGTGTAATGATAATGAGGCTTTATATTTGTACTTCCTGCAGTTATAACCAAAGACTATTTGTTCTTAAGAGAAGTACATGACAGAGGTAACAGAAGTACGTATTAGCAGTCAAAGGTTTTAATGCTTTACATTTTTCATCTAGTTCTGGAATGATATGACTCCTGAGGAAATGATACAATTGAGAGGATAAAGTTCTATGCTTGCTTGTTTGCTTAGGTAGTTATATTGTAATACCATATCCACTCGTGAGGATGCATAGTGTTGAATGATATCTGGTCAGATGACAACAGTGAATAGAGAAGAAAGCACAATTAAGCAACTTTGAAACATTTTCAGGTGCTATCATGGAAATTTCATCGAGGAAACCTACAAAATACCTCATGGTAGTCAGCTGTGTATTCATAATATGAGTCTTTTAAATAAAATCTCATTGTACAGTGTTCTTAGTGCAGTGGAGGTTAACATGTGGACAGGATTGAAGCGACTCAGGATAGTGAAGTGTGAGAACCTTAGGTAGCATTAGTGATGACCGTTCATCGTGTAAGAACAGGAAATTCTTTGGGCAGCTGCAGAACCATTGATTGCTCCTGTACCTTGGCGTTAGTTTTGGTATTGACAGAAACCCAAATTACCCCTTCTAGGAAATGATGTCCACAGTATGGATGTGACTAAATATGTCAGCTAAGATCACAATCAGGACTCCACATTGCAGGACCCGCCACCTCATATGTGAGCGTCAGTCTTGTGAGGAATTTATGATTCTCCATCTTGGTTTTCTTGACTACACGCACTATATGTTGACAGTGCGTTTCCATGGATTAGAAAGCTTCCATCAGCGCTATAACATCGTAGAAGTTACATTCTTTGTAAGTAATTATGTCATGTATGTCTTCACAAAGCCTTAAATTAAAATAATCAACTCCCATGTTCATTTATTCCTGTGGATACCATGAAGGGGAGTTTAGGTATAGATCCAGTCCTTCTTGATCTTGGCACTAGACACAGATAGTGGTCAGCTTCATGCTTTGGCTGCTTTACCTCTGGTAAAGAGTCATTGGTAACCATGGAATAGGAGGCTGTATGGGCCTCAGAATCAGTCTGGATGCCTTGGAGAAGGGGAAGATGTTTTGCCTCTGATTGGAATCATATTATGACTCTTCTGTTGTCCAACATGTAGCCTAGTTACTGTAGAAACTCCCCTGTCAGAGCTCAAGTCATATTTCAGAATATTAGGAGTGCCATATTTTAAATCTTTCACTAACAGACAAGTCTGATGTGAGTAAATATAAAAGATTGCATCATGTGTCATGAAGGACACATCACAAATCTGTTATGAAGTTAGTTCATTGAATGATGATCAGGATAATTATTGTTATTTTTTCTGAGAACCAGTCTGTCTGGATAAAATGTTGAATTCTTTAAAAGTAAAATATGTAACATATATGATTATCATTTTCCATTTAGAGTCCCTGCCCATAATCCAGCAGATCAAAGGGTAGAAACTCACACAGAAGCATTTAAAAAATAGAAAATTTATTTACATAGAAGGTTTTATGTCTTCAGGTGAACATGGATTTCGTGAAACTGAATCAATTCAAGCAAATTCAGATATACAGAAGCTACACTTAACATGCAGCAGTTTTGTATATACCAACATAAAAAAAAATTCAAGGGTGCAATCTGTAATAGAGTACAAAGCGTGTTCATATACATTTTGTGCACCTTCTGAAGGACCTATAATTTAAAATGTGGTAAAAATTTATCCATATAGTTGTTATCTTATTTATACGCACAACTTTCATTGATACTTCCTTCTAATAGACATAATGTTGTGCTAACATATATTTATTCTGTTGTGAAAGTGGACCTACATGCCTTTGAGATCAGTCTTTATAAAAACTGAAATGGCCCTTCAATTTAAGGAGCTTCATTATAATATTTCAGCAAACACCCAACAGTTATGTTGAAATATGCAGACAGAGATGCATTGACAGCTATCATCTCCCCCTATATATATTCATTTTATGCATGTCCTGCAAGGAACACACATAAATTCAGCCAAGTACCAGAGCACATTAATTCAGTTTTTCGTTCATTCCAATCAGATATTATGAACCCTCACTTCAGGTACGTTTTTAAGATGCTACTTTAAGTAGAGCTTAGTTTCTATCTCAATATCAGTAGCCTTCTGTTAAGTGGTCATGATTTAATATTCTTCTGAGTTAAGCATTTAAAATTAATTGCTTTTCCCATTCAACCATTACATGAGGATATTGCTGTATGAATTGGTTGTAGTATTCCATTACTTCTAAATACTCAAACTCAAATTTTAATGATTTTTTAAAACATCTTTTGATTTATTTCTGATAAGTCCATTTTTTCATGAACTTATATGCATAGACTTTTTAAATGTATTTGGAGGAATTCGTAGTCTGTGTGTGTGTGTGTTGTACATGCCTAAAATATTAATTCTTAATAAAGTGAATGAATTATTGCTTTGAAATGATGAATTTTCAATTAGCCATGCAACATAACAGAGAACTAGAATGTAATAAAATTCAGTAAGTGTAATACATGTAACATCAATCGTCTTCTACCCGTTACCAGAATTGTACAGTTTACTAATATTTCATTTCAGTTTAAGAGCTACAATCCGGCATTCACCCAGGTTGAAATTTGGTTCCGGTTTATCTTCCTTCTTAGCACATTTGCCATAACGGTAAGCTGCAAATTTGCACACACACATCTAAACTCTAGATATAATATATTTTTCTTCCTTTATGTGAAGTAATTTAATGTGCATATGTGTCTCATACTTTCTGAATTACATACTGTAAGATCAGAATTGTGCATATAGAACGTGCAATAAATTTCCTTCATTGTGGTTTGTTTTTCAGTGTTGGTTTGTACATTCCTTGCGTAAATTTGCTGTGTATGACTGGTCCATTGAGCAAAAGTGGATGTCTGTTCTTCTGCCTTTACTGCTGCTGTACAATGGTGAGTCAAATTGCTTTAAGGTTTTATGGTACTGTGTACAGGATGATTTCATTGCAGCATAGCAAGCTGAAATATGTATGTTTTTCTGGTGTTACAACACGGTGTTGCAGTTACTTGAAGACGTAACATGTCATGTTCAGTGATTCGTCTATCAGCATGCAAAATACCTAGACCACATACTGAATGGTGAATGTACGAATTATATGTTATTTAACAACACTGCAGTCAGTGCAGGTGTTATTTAGTATAAAAATGTGATAGGATGTTCATGTTTGTGAACTTGATAGGATTCAGGTGGAAGAAGTTCTGAGCTATTCCAAGGTAATATACCAGCGTTCATCGGATGGGAATGGGCAACACATTAAAATCCGCTGTCAGGATAACCAGTGTAGTGGCCATTATTCTAACTCTTCACCTCTGAAATAGAAGCCAGTCATGTCAAGGCCTGAGCCAACTTGTTCAGTCTTCGAACGATGCTAATGCTTTTCCCATCTCTAAAGTTGCCTTGATAATATTGATAATAGAATGTTAAACAGTTGCCTGCAGTGGACTTATGTTGAAAACAGGTGCTAGTTATTATTTACAGTATAACGCTGGTGTTTGCAAATGATTCAGTTTGTAAACAGGCTCCTTCAGTGTCAATTATAAAACTGATATTTCAGCGTAATTGTCAATGTAGGAACATATGTGAAGTGAATGTCATTTAGTGTTAATCCATCTATGGATGTTAGTTACTCCGTTATGGAATAATAATAACAATCAGATCATATATTTCCCAACACTAGTTTTGGATTTGCAGCGCCTTGCAATCATAGTGAAATAAAAATTTTTGAGCAAGTTTATTTGAGGCCAACTGATAAACAGAATAGAGTGTGGAAGTTTGATCAAACCTTTCCTCCTTTGTTACGCACAGTGACATTAATAAATTTAACACAATACATTTTTCACAGATGAAAACACTATGACTCTTATAAATCTCAGGAGCTATAATTCTAGGGACATTGATAACATCCCTGAGAACTTGAATCTTCAGAACCAACTTATTTTCTGATTTCAGATCCAATCTTTCCAATGATGTTCCTGATCAACTCCTGGCTGCCAGGAATGCTAGATGCATTATTTCAAGCCTCATTTCTGTGTGCTCTTCTTCTCTTCTGGTTGTGTGTCTACCATGGTTTGCGTCAGGCAAGTTGTGAGATGCATTTTAGAGTGTGTAAATACTTAGTGAGTCTGTGACAAGTTGTGTTCTGTATTTATATTTATTTTACCTCTATTTGGAAAAAAATATTTTGCTAGAAGACTAACTTTGTAACACATTTCCAAAAAATGTTATTTAAATTATGATTACAATTATCATCTTGCTATAAGCAGTTTAATTATTTGAATTCAATTATGTTATGACATGCTATGTAATTGTCACATCAAGAGCTCCTGAAATGCAACTGCAAGAAAGATGAGATGGGAGGATGGCATTAAAATGTGTATGATGGAGACAGGTTATAAGGTTATGAGACTAATGAATTGTGTCGAGCTGAAAGCTTTCATTTCTGATGTGTTAAGCAGCTTTTGGTTTCTACTTCCACATTTGGTCAGCTTTAATTCTGCTACCAGAGTCTTTCAGTTAGTAATTTCATACTGATGGTCATTACAGTATATCATTTAGGAGCAGTAAATCTAGAATATTATGAACATAAACTAATTAAATTTGTTATTAAGCTTATAAGGAGGGACCAGAAACTTTGTATGAGGAAAAGAGTATTGGATAATCTCTCACCCACTCTTCTGTATATTGGGTCATCATTAGAAATGTTTTTTTTTCTGGGTTTTTATCTTCTAATGCCATGTGGAATAAAAAGATGCCATCATGTATAATTATCAGGATGCTTTGTGTTTCCAAAAGGGCATTTAAATTTCAAATCCCCCTTTCTCCCCCCCTCCCTCCTCCCTCACAAAAATGTGTATCTCATTAGTGTGACACAATGCAGTAACCTGATCAGTAACATAACTCTCCTCAGCTATTGCGTCTCTTGTAGTCACTAGGACACAGGAAGACCCTAAAGTATCTTCTGCCACCACTAGGATATGGAATGGGGAATGGCTGTAGGACAGACAATTAAATGTGTTGGGAAAGGAATTCAGAAAAAAGATGAAGGGAAGGAGCTAAAGACAAACAAGTTGGAAAGTTAGTGTGAATTAAGCAGTTGACTTCAGGATGTCCCAAAAAGCGTTGACAATATTGTGACTCATTTTGTCTTTGTGCTTGGTTGCATGAGTGAGTCAAGAACAGATCATAATAGAGTACAACAGAAAATAAAATAAGAGAGGGTTTATAAGAAGGAAGATGACTAGAAAACTGGCAACTGACTACACACTATACAACACATTGTATACAAATAGGGATGTCATTTTTAATTTTGTATATTTTCTTTGAAATTACAATGCTAATTTTCCATTTAATAAAATTTTGAATTTTAAACCTCTTTTTTTCTTACATATCCCCTCTTTTATGGCCGGTAAGTGGGAAGTATCCTTTTTTCTTGTGATGTTTATATGGTAACCCTATTTTGTATTGTAGATTTAGGTATGCCGCTGTCAACAACCTACTGCATTGGCATGGGAAAGCAACAGTGCATCCTATTTAGTTTTGTTGTTGAGGTAAAAGCACTTCATAATATTCCTACCTCCTCAGCTATCCTAACATCCTGATACCATTTCACTCAGGGAGAGCACTTTTATGGCAGTTGAATGTTGGATAGTCAGAGAGACAGACATAACGAAACTAATAGGCACTTTTTGTGGCTTATGCAAACGTGCCTAAAAGGCTTGAAAAAAAGAGTCATCCACTTGTATGAACCTGTTTGTCACATGTGTGTATACATGCATGAACTTATGTATAAGTTCACATGCTCATTATATTCATAACTGTGATATACGTTCATTTGTTCATAGAATGAGCGCCATATATTGACTTTCTATCTGCCCAAACTTCTAATTGTTGGGATGCTGTGGATATCCGCTATTACTATGGCAACATGGCAGAAGTTCAATGAACTACAAGATCCAACATACAGCTATAAACTGGATACAAGAAACTTTGATGCAAGTAACTCAGGCTGGCTGCTGATAAGTGCCATAGTAAACCTCTCTGTACATGCAGTTACTAATTAAGAAATATTTTAAATGCTTATTCACGTATTTGAAATTACAAATGATTTTACTGAATGTCGGTTGGAGAAACAACACAATATGACTGGAAAATATTTCATTTCTCACTAATATATTAAGAAAATAGCGTAAATGTGGACTCTGTCTTCAACATAGCCACGTAACCTTTGTAGTCAAGGTGCTATTAAATAAATAAAACACAAATGATTATGAAAAACAAAATTTCTATGTGTTGTAAACTCCTTGTGATGAGAGTTTTTTTGTCATTATGGTATCATCCACCCTCAAATTGCATTTGCCCAATTTACAATTTGTAGCTGATATTGTTAGGGTGAGTTAACCAAGAATGATGTAATGGGGCACAACATGTAGCACACATAGAAGAAAGAGCCATTGCTCTCCGGCATTTCCTTGGTAACCTCAGTAAGGAGAAGACTCACAGATCTAGTTTTACAGATGAGGGTGATATTAAAATGGGTCTTAGATAAGTAGGTTGTGAAGAAGTGAGCTTCATTACACTGGCTTATTATTCAGTGCAGTGGTGGGCTTATGAGATGATAATGATGTAAATTTCTAGACAGATTAAATAATTATCACTTTTATTTTTATAATTTTTACAGAGTAGAGTATTTTAACCTTTAATGTAAGGTATTTCCATGTGACACATTGGCCAGATGTTCTTATGTATTTTACAGAGTTTCAAAGTATTCTTCTTTGTGGCGTGTGGTGTGTACATGGCATATTTACTGCTGCTGATACTGCGTGCATACAGTGAGCTTCGAGCTATGCCATATTTTGGTGAGTCTAGCATTAAATATTAATTTTTAGATACTGGTTCCATTAACATTATTAATATTATATATATACATATATATATATATATATGTGTGTGTGTGTGTGTGTATATATATATATATATATATATATATATCTGTATGCAGTATGCTGTATGTGAATGAAGATGTCTGTTGATTATATCCATCACACACTCATACATTGAAACACCCACTTTACATTTCTGAAGGATCCTCATAAACTAAATATAATGCAGGGAGAGAAATCTAAAACTGGGGAAATGGAAGTGAAGTAGGTAAATAAAAACAAACATGAATAGTTGATACTTAATCATTAGATTCTAAATGATATTCTGGTTTCTTGAAAGGAATATTAGCCTGTAATTTTAAATAAATTAATGCTGAAGAAATTGCACATCCTGTAATGTAAACTGTTCCACATGTGGATTAAATCTATAGAGTTCATTCATTCTAGCGGAAAAAGCAAAAAGAATGTCAAAGCAAAACTTATTCTTACACTTCATTCTGTTATGGCAGAATTATATCATTGTTAGCTAAATTGTGTGAATTGATAGTTTGCTATTTCATTGTCACATGTTCAGCAAAGTAAGCTATTTGTTGTTTGGTGTGTCTGCAGTAAGAACTGCCGAATGGATTTTCATTCAATATAATATTGTGTGATTAAACAGCATTTTTTTTTACACATTCGGTTTTTGGTTAAAATCAGACAACAGCAATAGACATATCACACGAAGACCTACTTGCATTTATGCATACACCTTGAACGTATAACTTGCTCAATATTTATCCAAGAAAATATGTTTCAAACAATAGTTGCACAGAAAAGTGAAATACATTTTATACCAAATACACTTCTACATACAGTAAATTTTCAAGGTAATTATGAAAAAGGGAATTTTTAAGTGATGTTATCCTGTCACTCAAAAACTGTTGGATTGATTCTGGTTGTTGTTGATAAACGAGCATCACAAGTGGCATTTACACCTCAAAATCTAGAGTAAGCGTGCCAGTGTGCTCACATTCCCTAATTTGTTTCTATCTGCTTCACACTGTAGGATTCACTTTTAGTTTTATTGACTGTGTGAATAAATGCTAGAGAGTGAATCATTGCCAAGGGTGGTGGTGATGTAGTGAAGTTGCTTCACCAACATCTGCAGACTCAACTGGTATGACATTTGATGCCTTAAAAATTGGGCTACATGCACCTGTGACAATATCAAGCACATTCTTTCTGTGAAACACATGTCAGCACATCAGCACCACACCATTTAGCTTCATTTTGTCTTTGCTGTAGTAACAACTTCCACTGTTTAGAAAAGCCTTTTAACATTTTTTCCTTGAATCTCAAGTTCAGTCTTCTTCAGTCAACTTCCAGGTCCAGAAGTTTTCAGGTTCAAAACTGAAATATTAAATAAATAAAAATAATTGCATCCAAACTGTTGCCGACAAGTACGTTAAAAAATATCTTGTTTGTTACACATCTCACACTACATGTGTAATGAATTTAGGCATTAGGATTTTCAAAAGGCCTTTTTTAAAGTGGAGTTTAATGTTCATAAAAATAGAGGATTACAGGATGCTTACAATTCAATATTATGTTTATGAAGGGATTAAGAACAGATTAATTTCTGTGATAACTTGCTGAAATTCAGTTCAGAACCATTTGCCTTTTCAAAGTGTACCTAACAACTTAAGTATACATGGCTGTAATTTTACATATTGCTTTGTGTGGGTGTGAAATGTGATTTCTTACATTAAGGGTAGTGTCTAAACGTGCTGATGAACATGGTGCTCAGGACAATATTATGTCCTAATAAGGAAAAAGTAGACACTGAAGAATATCATACAGGGTTATTCATAAGTCCATGAAACATGTTAGAACACTGGCTGATGCCACAGTTGAATGAAGACAGTAATGATTACATCTTTCAACAAGACGGCTCTCCAGCTCACTACAAAGATGTGTGAGGGTATCTCAATTGAAACTTGCCACAAAGGTGGATAGGACGCACATGAAAAGAAGATGACGCGTTAATGCGGTGGCCACCCCAGTCCCTGGATTAAACCCCGTGCAACTTTTTCTTCTGAGGGTTTGTGAAGGACACTGTCTTTGTGCCTCCACTCCCCACTAATCTCCAGATTTTTGCAACCATATCACCGCTGCTGTGGCTCTGGTCGACCGTGATATGCTGACACGCCTGTGGAACAAGATGGACTATTGCATAGATGTCTGCCGTATTACCAAAGGTGGACACATTGAGCATCTGTGAAATATGTAAAAAAAATTGGAGACTTTCTCTCTCTATCAGCATTAGAACTGCCATGATCCATTGGGTAGTTTGTTTATTTGTTGCGAATTTTTAAAATGTTTCACGGACTTATAAATAACCCTGTATTATGAGTATTCTCACAATTTGTAGTCTTGACCATGTACTGTCAAAGTGGTCAAATTAAGGAAGATTAAATGGGTGGGCCACATACACACAGGAGAAGTAAATAATGCATACAGAAATTTTACAAGAAAATCTGAAAGAAGAATACATTTGAAGAACCTGGGCCTAGAGGGGAAGGTAATATTAAAATGTATTTTAAAGAATTAGGGTGTTAGCATATGGACTGGATTTGTATGCTTCAGGATAGGGAGCATTGTGTAGGCTACTGAGAACATGGTAATGAACCAGATTCCGTAATGAGCAGGGAACTGGTTGGCAGAGCCACTTTAGCTTCCGAAGAAGGTCTCTGTTCCATGGATTTGCCAGAAATCATTCTAATTTCGCTATGAGATGTAACATCCTTTCTTCATCTGTTACGATTTTGAGTCCAAGATTGCTGAATTTAAGAGACTGACTTGGGACTTTAATAAAGAATTAAATTTTCTCTTCAGTACAGCATCAAAACCCCTTTAGGAGTTGGGAAACAAGCTGTTTAGGAAATGAAAAAGAATAAAAATTGTTGGCCTACATGTATGGTACTTCAGCAGTGAGATATGTTTCACAACTGAAATTACATAAGTGACACTATAGGAATAGTATTTTCTTAACACTAGAAGTGCCAAGGCGGTCAATTTGACCGCTGCTGACTTATGACTCTCTATTATTCTGAATCCGTGTATTGTTCTAACGCGGCACGTTTAGACTTTTCATTATTGAGTGTCTACAATATGGGGGAGTCAAACTTTTCCGCATCTGGTACCTCTGTACCATAGATTGAAAACGCTACCTTCAAGCGCCAGACGCGGTCATTTTGACTGCTGCCGTAGCTGGCATCCCATGTACTGATTCAAGGCCGTA
>Ga0136643_10003232_pt1 | contig 21806 bp, 20 predicted proteins | sample TergutLab28metaG_FD_96883 | JGI IMG/M metagenome (GOLD analysis project Ga0136643, IMG submission 96883) | Labiotermes labralis P1 segment gut microbial communities from Petit-Saut dam, French Guiana - Lab288 P1 (version 3) (version 3) | ecosystem: Host-associated > Arthropoda: Insects >...
GGAGGGACATGTAGCGCGCATGGGGGAGGAGAGGTATATACATGGTTTTGTTGGAGAAACCTGAGGGAGACGACTTGATAGACCCAGGCGTAGATGGGAGGATAATATTAAGATGGATCTTCAGGAAGTTGATTGGGTTACTTGGACTGGATTGATCTGGCTCAGGGTAGGAACAGGTGGAAGGTACTTGTACATGCAGTGATGAACCTTCGGGTTCATGAAACGTGGGGAATTTCTTGACTAGCTAAAAACCAGTTAAATTCTCAAGAAGGCCTCTCCTCCATGGAGTAAGTAAGTAAGTGAGCAATTAAGTTAGCCACATGAATAGGATGGAGAGTGTAATTCATTCTTAGAAATAGACCTACTGCTATAAAACAAAATTTGATAAATGTAAAAGAGAATTCTGTCAACACAGCATGCCGGAAAAAAGGAATGCTCACTAACAAGTTAATTCCATCAAATGAATTAAACTGTGGTGTTGTAATTATTCTTCCACATTATTCTGTAAACTCTCCAGTTGGCCTACAATATTGTTATATGATCAGACATCTTTAAAATTGGATACGTGCTACTGTTACAGAGTTAAGTAAACCATACATACAAGATATTGTTCATGACTATGCATGTTACTTTTAGTACACATTAACATTAGCATTAACATTTCACTAGTCATTTTGCTGAAATGAATGAAATCACAAACTTATGGATTGCTCCAGAATTCTAAAAATCACATAGCATTACATTCAAACTTGTGATTGATGAACACAATACACAGTAAAGATTACACATTATATGGCTATTTATAAGATCTAAATTTCCACTGCCTTGAAACCTCAAACATCACACACACACACACACACACACACACACAAATGGCATTTCCCATCCCTTAACCTTCTTTCCATGCTCCTTGGACAAATAAAATTATAAAGTAATTGTGCAATTTGTTGGATTGAATACAGTATGAAGAGTAAACATTTCTTTCCAAAGGCAACCTAAGCAAAAAATTTCAAAAGAGGGTATAAGCTGCATTATCATAAAATAAGAAAACAATTTGAATTTGTTCTAGCTTACCACTCTTGTAAACACATCTCAAAGGTTGTTTCAAACCCTTACAATTCACATATACAAACTGTATTTAAAAGTATGAATTTATGGGAACATCAAAATATCAAAGAAATGTACATTACAAAAAAAAAAACTGGACAAGAAATTAACATGCGTATGTGAAGGCAATACACACAGTTAAAAATATTACCAACTGAATGTTTCCATCCACGCAATTCAAAGCAATTCCAGTTCTCAATACTCTTCTCCTCTCTGTGCCAAAATTGCATTTCATTTTGAGCTCAAGTAGTAAAATCTGCACCAAGCACATTTAATTTCTTTCTTACAGCACCCATAATTAAATACACTGTTCACATAATCATACAATGCAAACTTTTTCATGTTCATGTAAAATAAAATCTTGTTCTGTGTGTACCCAGTAACATAACTTACCAACTTATTCATGTACATTAACAATATTTATAATAAATTTATAACCATCATATCACTAAATTAGATTCCCATCCCTCAGCAGTGTGACAATCAGCAGGCTCTTGTACTTACACCAAAATAAATAGAGAGTGTACCAATTCAGAAACCAAAGATTAAAGATCAGACACGTATAAATACTGAAACAAGCACACAAGAAGCTTCCCCCTTCTAACATTTATTGAGCCATTCAGCACAAGTTCACTCCCTTGCTTCAGATTTGCTGGCTACACGGTAATTCCATAATCAACAATGTGTTTTCTTCGTAACAAGGGGTTTTATGTGTTGGAAAATTTTTTTATGTATGAAGCATGGCTGCATTTGAGTGTATACATTAATAGGCAACAAAGTAAAATATAGAGTGCTGAAAACCCACATGTTTTGCATGAAAATCCTCTGCATCCATCAAAGATCAGTGTTTGGTCTGCAGTCTTGAAAATGAATTAAGGAAACACTGTTTTTGAAGGGGAAATTGCTGTGGAAAATTATGAGAATCTTTTGACTCAATTAATTACTCTGCAGGAAGAGAAGGAAGGGAATTGTTGCACCCACCCCCCCCCACCAAAAAAAATATACAAATACAAAATTTCAGTACACCAACAACAAAACCCACAAAATTATCAATGTACTTATCCTACCTACCATCCTTCCTTAAAAATAGGGATGGGGATAAAGTAAGCTTTTGAGATCATGCTGTGTGTGTGTTTGTGCATGCACACACATTCCATTTCATACTCTGAGGCAGATGACAGACTCCCACAAAACTCAGTATGCACATTTGCCACTGCAGAACAACCAAACTCTATATTACAACAAAATAAATTACGCCTATATTGATTGGTAGGAGAATAAATCCTCACAATTGAAAAGCAGATGTAATGAGTTCCATTTGGAACTCCCTGTTCCTTACTGGACCATACACAATAAATGAATAAATAGGTTTCTTACATATTTCACATACACTTCAACAGATTTATCTTTGACTAGTAAAATGATGGACACACTATGTCATACTGATATTTTGCTGACTTGAGTGAACTAGATCTGTATTTCTGAATATAAAAATCAGGTATACAACCTCAATCTTAAAAAAGAGAGAGAAAAAAAAAAAGCAAAAGCAAAATTCCAATTCAGGATAGACAAATCTTCTGATCAATTTTTCAGGAGCTCAGCTGAATTCCTCTGGTCATTTTCAATCACAAGTATTTTAAGTTACACAAAACCTATTGCATTTAAGACTTCATCATCATCATCATCATCTTCTTCTTCTTCTCCTCCTCCTCCTCCTTCTTTGTCTTTAAACTTGTATAATGATAAACAAATTTCCTCAGTGTATACAAATATCCTGACAAATAAGAGAAGCCAATGCATAAAATCTAGAAACAGGCATGTTGTTACAATCTACACCAAATAATCTTTCCAAATCCAAATATTTCTGATGATTGTGTGTTACAATAAACATGATATTTGATGGACAACTGCCATCACCTTGCACTTTTTCAATCACAGCCTTTCAAAAACCAGGTGTTCCACCACTGAGTGTAAGGAATGAAAGTTCCTATTCTGTTGGACCCCTTGGAAAGAGAGGGTACCAACAAATGGCCAGTAACCATGATTGCCTCTTTCCAATAGACCTAAAAGACTAGAAACAGTTCCTGCCTAACACCTTATGGAAAGTAATCCAGCTTCTGAAATAATGTATTTTAAAAAGCCTCAAGAATACGCACGCCATCCAAAACAATAACAATGTTTAAATAAATATCTACATAGTTTATGCATTTCAATCAATCTGTTAATAAACTGCATTTCTAAATCATAAAACGTCTGTTAACCCTTCAGCGTGAGGGCTTTTAAAACCCAGTTAATACTGTGATGTGGGAAGGTTTTTCTATGGGGTATTTAAATTTTGAGCTAAATTGTGCAGGAGTTTATTCAAAATAATTTAGTTTTGTTAATAGTGGTTGGGTTTTGATGAAACTTGAAACAAAATATTTAGGAATGTCTACGCTTTTCGAATATCCAATCAAATCTTACCTTAAAAATTTAACTTGGTGTGAAATGCTTTGAAACATTCAACACATAGGGCTGCTTCACATTCGGGGCACCAAACCACTGTCTACTTCCTTCTATTGTTTTTGTAACACACTACACACCTCTTTGTTGGACTGGCCTTTTTTTCTGTCGGTGGTATTCTTTCTGGAAAATGTCTATCAAGAAGTCGCGGCACATTTTTGTCTGTGGAATGATGGCCTTGAAATTTCCTGACACTTTCACTTCCATGTTCAATAAGTAGTGCCTGTACCAGTTCTACTCTGAATTTAGAATGGTCTATTTTGGTCTGTCCTGAATTTGCGCGGCATACTACCATACAATTTAGAACTGTAATATTGAGTAATCTCCTAAACAGTTTTATGTACCATTTACTCATTTTCTTTCTTTCCAAAAGATTGGGTTGAAGGAGTTGGTCTTTTAGATCAACTCCACCCATGTTTTCATTGTAATCTAGAACTGATACAGGCTTTTGCTTTTCCTGTCTACATTTCGTTAGCTTCATTCTTGTTTCCTCTCCATGGTAAGTTTAAATCACTGTCACTTCTTTTTTGTCTTTCCACTTCAGAACGGACACCAGTCCTGAATGTTCAGCTACCAGTTCTCCTTCCTTTAGCTTCTTCTGATTCACTCTTTGTGGAACATCTTTCCTACTAAGACGCAGGGTTCCAACACAGTCAGTTTTCAAGGAATTTAGCCTTTCAGCCAGAGCTGGCGAGTTATAAAAATTGTCCATCCACAACATGTGGCCCTTTTTCAGCAATGGCTCCACAAGTGACAACACAATTGTTGCTTTTTGTGTGTGTCACCTGAAATGAATGCTGTCTGGAACACTGTGTTTTTGCCAGTATAAATTATAAAGGACCACAAGTACTCTGAACTTGATTCACATAGTTCATATGACTTGATTCCAAATTTCGAAGACTTTAGGGGAATATACTGTCTGAAAGAAAGTCTTCCTCTCCATAGTGTTAGTGACTCATCTATTGCAATGTTCTGCCCAGGTAAGTACAAACTCTGAAAATTTGTGTTGAGATGGGATAGATTTTGAAAAGTTTAGATGGTCCCTGGTATGTTCCTATATGATCATTGTTGTTGAAATGCAAAATATTGCAGATTGATTCAAACCGATCCATAGAAATAATAGAACCAAAGACTGGAGTCGCCAAAATATAATTTTTTGAAAAATATTATTATTCCCATCAGCATGAAAAGTGCTAACACAACATACATTTTGTCTTTAGTGACAGGTTTCCAGTCCCACATTCTGGAACACAATGGAATTAAACTTCTGGCTTGTATTTTTTGTCCTGCATAAGTGTTTGTTTTGCGCACTATTAGTTCCACCAGTTCATCATCAAAAAACATTTTGAACAATTTAGCACAATGAGTTTCATAATGGGCTTCATTTTGAGGCTCACAGTTATCAACAAATTGTTCCCTTTGCCCTACATAATTCATGTCCTCCCACGCAAATGTAACACTCGAAGCAGTAAGCACACTGGATGCAGTAGCACATTGCACATCGTCACTTTCATTATCACTACATTCTGAACCAATTACCCCTACTAGTCAAATCATCGGTCCCACTTGCGTCATCATTGTCACTACAACTATCCTGATCAGAAGCTGTAAGTTCCTCTAGCAAACTTTGTTCAAGCTCATCCTCCAACAAACACTTCCTACTTGACACCATCATTGCAACAGACTGCAGCTTCAAACGAAATCCAGACCCAAAAACAGCAGTGAAGAAACAAACAGTCTGTTGATATATGAGGGTGATGTCATACACCATTTCAAAGCTACATAACTCAGTTACTTGAGGACAGCGACAACATTCGTTATTTGAGGATAGTGATAACATTCGTTTCCTGTTTCATTTCACTGTTAGAAGAACGCATAAAACTGTCTGTGAAATTAGGGACTGCAAAAAGAAAACCCAAACTTCAAGAGCAGAGAAAAAATGAAGAAACAATTTCTAGCAACTGTCTCCCACACCAAAAGAGAGCCAGCTCTTCATGAACAAGCACGAAGCAGCCCGATTACATTTGTTCCCTATGTTGTCGAGATATAGACGAATGAGTGAGAGTGTGCAGCATGACGAGCAGTGCTCATCACTCCACAACAGGTAATGTTTTCGCTATGACAAGCAGTGCTCATCACTCCACACTGAAGGGTTAACCTATAACACAAGTAAAGCACTTAGCCAATTAGCTTAATCAGTAACATAAACATTTCACTAAGAACTTCCTGTATGCAATGCCAACAATACACATGATGAACCATAAATATATAGGGAAAGTGAAAACAGTACCTAAAACAACAAATGCATTCAACCTGTGAACAAAATAAACAGAAAGAAGTTGTGCAGCAACTCAATTAAATGTAATAAAAATTACAAAACTGTATGTAGTTACAAAAAGCACAGTACTACATTCATTTGAAAATTTCCATTTAACTCGTGCAAATTTATGCCTTCATATTTTGAAAACATTCTACCTCAACCCATTCCACAGCCTGCAATTTGGTAAACATTTTCTGAAACAAGGCATTACTCTGATTTCCTAGCATGTTGATATGTTTTGTGGAGACAATATGAAACCACCATTCTCAGCAGACTTAGAACAGATATGTACCATGCATGGGGAGACAAAGAATGTTATGGAAGATCAAAATGGAGTGCAATATTAAGACAAATGTAGGGAAGGTCAGTGAACCTCAACACAAGACCCAAAGGTGACTTTTCTAATACTCTTTGCGTTCTATGTATAGGTCAGAATATCTGTTACATAACAGAACTCATTAAGTCTCAAAATTAAATTTCTAAAACCTCCCATTTCAACAAGTGTCTAAAAACTATGGACTTAAACAAAAAATGAAAATCTGAGTGGTACAGGAAGTTCTTGGTAGGGTACACCATGAAATTAAGTCATGTTTACAATTATACACTAAACAATGAAGAGATTAACACAGCTGCTGAAGTTGACTACAAGTATGTGAATTTTAAAGTTAGAAGGACATGTAAAGTTGCTACTTATTCTAAGCATCACACACAAAAGCTCATATCCAGTTACTTTACTGCCTGCACATATGGGTAAATGTTATCAACTCGGGGTTTCACCATCCAAAGAGAAGCTTATTTTCCAAAGCAGGTGCTGGTTTCCATGTGGTACAGCTGAAAACTGTTACAGTATTAGGAAAACAGCACAAACAACTCCTTTGTACATCGGTATTACATGAGATTACACAAGCAGTACAGAGGACAACATAAAATTTCAGGTATTGAAAAAATAATCATTTTTAGACTGGCTTATTTCACAACCAAAATAAATATATTATTCGTCATCAACACATCAGATGGAAGAAATCTCTTCTGCATTCAAATGTACCACCATTTCCAAGCTGTATTAAAACTGACACTTTACTGGTACCTCAGAGGGTGGCCTCAACAACTGAAGTTTCCTCAGGCAGCACTGACAATTCTAAGTCAGGAATGCGAGTTTTGACATTTACAGCAGAATCAACAACATGACATTTTGCATGACTCAACAGATTACCTCGTTTGTTGAATACTTTCCCACAGTGAATACAATCAAAAGTACCTTCCTCTGCATGTGTCTTTTTGTGTGTTGCAAGATACCAATTGAAATGGAAGCTCTTCCCACATGTATCACATGAGAATGGTTTGTGCTCACTGTGTGACTTAAGGTGTTTCTGAAGCATTGCCTTGTCACCATAACTCTTACCACAGATTCCACAAACATGGGGGCGATCACCTGAGTGGGATCGCCGATGTTTAGCGAGATCAGCTCGACGAGCAAATTCACGCCCACATTCAGTACATGGAAAACGTTCACCAGTGTGCACCTTTAGGTGAATGTTCAGGTTTGTCTTCCATTTGAATGATTTCCCACACACATCACAAGTGAAAGGAGTCTCCTGTGAATGAACCCGTCGGTGATCTGACAGATGTGAGCGCACACGGAACCTCCGCCCACAAGTACCACACACAAAGGGGCGTTCACCTGAATGTGTTCGAGTATGTGACTCCAGGTTGCGTTTGTCACCAAAAGCTTTACCACATGTGGTGCATGGATATGGACGTTCACCAGTATGAGTTCGCCTGTGTCTTTCTAGTTTTCCACGCACACTAAAAGCTTTGCTGCAGAACTCACAGGAGAACAGTCCTGAATGAATGCGTTGGTGTAACGTCAAATCCCAACGAAGCACAAAGCTCCTGCCACACTGTTCACAGCTATGTGGACGTACCTGAGTGTGTACACCCATGTGGGCATTTAAGTTTGTGCGTCGCATGAAAGACTTGCCACATTCAGTGCATGGAAATGGTTTCTCTTGGCGAGTAGGACTAACATTCCCCTCCACAACTGTTGTTTTGTACCTGTCAAATATAATGTAAATTTAAGGTTTCCAATCCATCAATTATTACATAATATACATTTCTCTTCAAAACATTCTTAGACCTTTGAGGAATGTATTTATTCTTAAAGAAAATATTTTTCTTGATCAGTCTCTCCAACCACACTAAATGAATTACCATCATCTCCAAAATCCTAATATTACATGGATAAGAATAACAAGTGTATTCACAGGCACTTTAGGAACTTACTTATCAGTATCAATAAGTATGGTTGTCTGCTGAGGTAGGGTAGCTTCCAGCCCCAGAATTTCTTCTGATTCAGATGTGAAGGCAAGTGACGCATTCTTCCTGCCTGAATCAGGTTGAACTTCCATTGCACCACTAAGCACTTGTGTCTTGGTAACTAATGTGTTAGGCTGCAATTCTGATGTAAAAGTCAACGTAGGTGTCTTGCTGGCTGCATCTGGTGCCTGATCTGCAGTGTATGTAAGGAGGTGTGTTTTGGCACTGTTACTTGTGGTATGTTCTGCTGCATAAGCCAGGATAGTTTTACCAGTCAATGTAGGTTCCTCAGTTCCATATGACAGCACATGACTCTTTGTTAATGCCACAGGTTGCAACACTCCTGCAAATTCCAAATTTTCTGCCTCCTTAAGAGAAGCAGTTTGTTGTTGTTCTTGTTCTTTTTGCTGCTGCTGCTGCTCTTGTTGTTGTTGTGGTGGTGGTGTTGGTGGTGGGGATTGGGGTGGTGCTGTGTAAACGAGTGCATGTGTCTTTTCAGATGAATCTGAATGTGGTTCTGCCGTGTAAGTCACAGTCTGTGATTTATTTACAGTATCTGTTGTGTAAGAAAATGTCTGGATCTTTGATACATTAATAGGTTGTGTTTCAGCTGTGTATGTGATTGTTTGTGTTTTTGCAGCACTTACAGGTTGTGTGTCTGTTGTATAGGTTAATGTATATGCTTTGGTGGAAGAAACAGACTGCGGCTCTAATGTGTAGGACAGAGCATCAGTCTTTGATGCTGAAACTGTTGGTACCTCATTTGTGTAAGCAACTGTGTGCACTTTATTGGCTTCAGTTGTGAATGACTGAGTGTGTACTTTCGATACAATACTTTCATTGGGCTCCACTGAGTAAGTAATTGTTGGAGCCTGTGATAAAGCTGCTTGTTGTGGCTCAGTCACATCTTTATACTTCAGTTCTACCATAAGCAATATGTCCTGACATTCTTCTCGAGGATGCTGCCCCATAGCTTCAGCATCAACTTTGCTCAGTACAATAACACTTCCATCATGCTGGACAGTCAATGTATTTCCTGCACTCTGATCAGCTTTTCCAGTTTCTTCAGGCCATACTCGAGTTGGTCGAGGACCCAGTAAAGGCACAACTCCCAATCCTGTGTCATGTACTGTCCCATTCTTCTGGGCATCCACCTCATTCTGAAATGTAACAATCCACTAACATACTTAATATATATTTATAAAGGAATTAGCTGTGCCAGTAACAAAAGCTACATATATTGCCAATTACAGTATGGTGAAAGTGAGTATTAAATTACAGTAATACATCCCAAAAATGATAAACAAACTGAGGATACAAAATCCTACAATAAAGAAATAACAAAATTTTGAGACCAAAAAAAAAATACTGAACATTAATTAAGATTAAATGAGATACTCTGTAATTAGCACTTAATATCTAAAGTGAATATGTCTATATTAAAAATTAACTTATTTAAATTATAAAAGACACAAAAAAATAATTTCTTTATAAGAAGTTCTAACTGTTGACTTCTTTCTTTTATAACCTACCACCTCTACACAAACTACACATTAACTCACACTATAAGGCTTCACATAACTTAAATCTAAGGGTAGTAGGTGCTCTTTCCCCATGGGTAAAGTGGTTAGGGCATGAAAATGACTACGGACCCCCATCCAGTGACAAGTTTAAGAATGGGTGAAGCTTTCTTCCCCACCCCCTTCACTTTCCAGGTATGAATAGTGGCAGCATTGAAATCTTCTATAACTTAATACCACATCTTTGTGACAAAGCAAACAATAAATATTTAAATTATGTTAAACTTGTCAAACATAACCTCACACATTCATACCACATTCAGCTTTGTAATTCTCAACATACCAAGAAAAGTTTCTCTCAAAAAACTTGTGAAGACACATGTAGTCAACAATCATCCACATTTAACACATGTGGTTAGTTAATTCAGTAAAATAAAAAATCAAAAGGTGAATATATATTCTGCACAGACATAACATCATTATTTCTCTTATAATCAAAAATGGCCCTTCTCTGCTCAATGTCCCATCATAATTAAAAAACTCAGCAATATGCTAAAAAAAAAAAAGTTCCTTCCACCTCTCTACAGACACAATGATAAAACTATATGTGTAGCCTTGTAAACACTGTCACGATATTTCTACTTCTCAGTTCAAGGAAATCAGCCAGAGGCTTTTAATTTTATTTTTTAAAATCATCTTAATGACTTTCTCATACCAATACAATACACAGAATAGTGAAATGTCAACCATCCCTATTCTGGCATAATTTCTACGAATGCTTTATAAAAATCTATTTTTACTTTCATCTTAAAACAAATACAACAACCTTGCTTCTTGCTGCAATCACAAACATAGGTGTGGCTCACTTGTTCCCACTCTGTTGCCTCCCTGTAGAATTGCCCCTTACTCTATGTTAGCACCCCCCCCACCCCCCGAAGTCAAAAGCAATCTTCTAACATCATTTCACCTTCTTGTGATCCTGCCAGACTTCATGGCTCTTAGTGATGATGGCAAATTCCACATGGAAGATTAGCATTTCCTTCAGGGACTGTACAGGAGATACCAGATTTCATCAACACTGACAATCTTTCAGAGAAATTCTCGATCATCTGCTGCACTGACAAGCTAAATGCTGAACTACAAACAAGCAACCATCTCATTTGTCCTGCATCAACATCTCCTGGTAAAATGTGTCAGCAGACATGACACATCTTCAACAAATAACACAAGTCAGTGCTGCAACTAACCAAAATTCCATATTCCCTGCTGTCCTCTCTATTCTCAGACAAGAACCAGATAATTGTGTGGAAACTAAAAAAAATTCCAAAGTACCTTGCTATCCTCTCCACTGTCTAACAAGAACCAGAAGACAGTGTGGCATGTAATCAAACTTCCAGCCTTCCACTTCATCTATTCACTATCATCCAATCATTCTGGGCTACTACACAATTTCAGTTACTGCCAGTATGCTGAAACGAACTACAATGCAACAAACACGCACTCCACTCAACAACTTCTGACCTACATATTCTATGATTTGAATACAAAAAATTGAATCAATTATTGTAAATTAGACAATCAAATTCAACTTACCTAACCAACTTGTCATGCACCCAAAAATAAAGTAAATACAATCGATAAACCAACTTTTCATGCACCAAAAGTAAACACAATCAATATGGGTTTATCCATTGTGCTTACTTTGGGTGCATGAAAAGTTGGTTAGATAAGGTGAATTAGACAAATAAGCTTCATTTTTATATTTATTTAAACAATTCTGTTAGAATTCCACCATCATGTGCAACAGTACTACATACTAGCACAATTGAACAATAATTATCACCGATACAGGGAAGGAAAAAATACCATGTACTTAGGGTACTTTAGGGCTCAAGTGTGTAGAGTTGTATAATGGTAAACAGTGCATCAACAAATGCCATGACAAGAGTCTGTGCTGATACATTCAGGGTGAGAATAGGCCAATACCTGCACTGATGTAGCTTCAGCTCCCATTCCTTTAAGAACTGCAAACCTAGCCTGCAATACTGACTCAAACTTGAACTCTGCAGCAAGACACTGCTCAACCAAATCCATGCACACCTCAAGCTTGGAGACACATGTGAAGCACACTTGTTTTGGTTTGCAGTCTTCTTCCCTGACCTAAGAACATGATTTGTAAAACTTACAGTATGACACACCGCTGTTTCAACACACAGCTGTTAGTGCATAACATACTTAATAAAGAATAAACCTCCAAACCCAAAACAAAGAAGCATATGAAGGGGTAGAAGAGGAGTGTAACTTGGTACAATAAAGTCATACATAACACAGTCCACATTCCTGATACCACAAGATAAGTCCAATAAGCTCATTTCAAAACACAAACTATTTTATTACATTTTGGGTCCAGCACACATCTAAACTGTACTACATTCTGCCCTACAAGGCCTCATAGTAAGGCAAAATGTATTAAAAAGTCTGTTGCTGTTGAATCAGAGTCAGTGTGACTTAACAGGACTGTATCAACTGTTGAAGTTACCTGCCATCAAATAACAAATAACTAATGACTTGTCATTAGTGAACAGGAAGGTACTTGGATAAAGTGGCTATAGATTATTTCAAGACACCATTCAGTATTTGACTGGAAAGTTTTGGCACAGTTTTTAATGTAGAGAATGGCTTTCGACTCTAATCCACTGGGTTAATGGTAGCCAAAACATTTAACTAATTATACACCTCCATCCAGGTCTGCAAATAAGAAATGAGAAACTTCGAATTGCGTTCTGCTCTCAAGCATACTCACACCTATACAGCCGCTACAGTATGGTTAAGATACTGCAACTATAATAAACGAAACCCTACTTGTCAACTTACGACAATGGGTAAACATTTCTTGATTTTTAGGTCAATTCTTTCTTTCTCTCCTTCTTTACCAAACATTGGGATAACAACCTCGCTCACACTGGCGCACAGACGACAAACATTTGGTGCAAAACTTATAGTGTTATCACACCACATAGTTATACCCAGATGCATAACACAACACCCATAACCTAGTTAATATTCAGCATAACATTAAATATTAGAAATCTCCATTTTACACGTTTCGTTCATTAATCAATGTCACATGCAACTTAACACATCTCCTCCACCACAAAGTTGACATTCAATATTATGTTCGAGATGTCGTTACGATTATCGTTGTTCGATATTGTTCGATGAATCGCATGTACTGTGCTAAGAAATTTGGTGGCGAAGACATTAAACTTCTACTGAATACGAGTATGATCTACGTCTGTACACGTCCATACGTCAGCGGTGCTCTGATGCTTAATTTTCAAAGTACAATATCGCATGCGTGGTGCTAGGCTTCCGCTGCGGTGTAAATGAGATCTTTGCCCTTCTTGGTTGTTACGCAGCATTGATTGGTAATTAACTGTCCTTTCGGTACAATCAAACGCAGTGTCGCACCCAAGGCAACAGCGGGGCTGCAGCCGCCCCCCCCCCCTAAACAACGAGTCGAAGACACAGGATTTGTAGACGTGTTGATGTTAAAAGTCATCAGCCACCAATATCGACTGATGTTTAATACATTAGAATTTTAAAATATAAAATAAAAACTTACGAGGTCTTGAGATTAAAAAGCCAAGAAGATTAGACATTGCTTCTTAAATTAGATAAGTGAGTCATGGAGCATGCAGTTATATATATATATATAAATTCAATTGAAGACAGTGTCTGTTACAATTATACTTATGACATAATTTTTAAAATCCCCGCCACCCCCCACCCCCCAAAAAATCTGGGTTTACACCTGACCTATCGGCTTTAAAAGGACGTAACAAAATTCTGCCTGATTTTCTAGATTCTTCGTCCTATTTGGATAAAATTCGGCGCAGAAGACGTTCATAAAAGCATATTTAGTGATAGTTTCGTGAATACTGGCACAATAAAAATCATGCTGTGCTTGTGAGCTTCACTAAATTTCTGTGCATATTTTCCACATTTATTCTCATATTTTGGCAAAATTCGGTATAACAAATCTACAACAAAAAAAGTGCTGTTCAGTATCGGCGAGTTCGTGAAAATCGGCACGGGGAACCCCGTTCTTTTCTTGTGGGACTAAATGCAATTATATTTCTTTATGAACCGTAAAACCTTATGACATTTTGACAGTAAAGAAGACCTTAATAAAGTGTGTGTCCTACGTCACGGACTACATTATTTTCAATGGCGTTTTCCTTTTAAATCATTCCAGAGTATCAATTTTGTACTTTGACATGGTTCTTTTTTGGTTTCTTTGAGCCTAATGTTCGCCTGCCGTTTCCTTATTTCTTCAGTAAGTTTTTTTGTTGTCGAAAAGACTTCGACCTGTTATGCTCATTAGTTTAACAGCACATAGAAAATAAAACAGGAAGTAGGAAATCCTGCCTCTTATATTAATAAATACTTTGCAAAATACGTAACCACAATGCACACCATAATGTCCACAGTGACAATGGTTATACGTGTGTTTATAATATAGTAGGTAACTGTAAAACGTTTAAAATGTAACATTCTATGATAATATTTTGGGATTAAAATAGTATTTGAAAACTGCAACCCGAAGGTCTAGCCTATAAATAGTATATGATGATGGAATTGTGGTTTGCTATTGCTTCTGTTTTTTTCTAGACATTTTCCTTAAGTAAAGGCTACATTTCCATTACAACATCGTGAACTGAACGATATTGCAACTTCTTATGTAACCTTACTTACTTATTTACTCCATGGTGCAGAGTCCTTCTTGAGAAGCTAACTTGTTTGCAGCTAGTCAAGAAATTCCCCGCATTTCACGGAACCCCAATGTTCATTACCGCACGCACAAGCGTCCGCCACCTGTCTCTATCCTGGGCCAGCCCAATCCAGTCAACATACCCACATCCCACCTCCTGGAGATCCGTCCTAATACAGGGTGGGGCAAAATAACCTCCGTAAATTTTAAGGTGAGTAACAGAAACACTATTCGAGATACAAACATTTTATTTTTGGATGCTGAAACTACAACATAGGAAGTTTTAAGTCACATAGTCTTAAAAAGAATATCTTGCAAGTGGTGACCGTTGTTTGCGTGGTGTTTTGCGTGCAGAGCACCTGGGAGACTGCAAAACGGACCGTCCGACAGCCTCGATGTTCTCTGGTGTTCGAGAGTTCCGTGATTGTCCTCATATTTTTTTCAGACACTCTTCCCGTTTCCCTGAAGTTCTCAACCCACAACAAAATGGATTTTCGGTTCGGTACTCGTTCCCGAGGGGGGATTTGGTAGCGAGTACGGAACGCACGCTGCACCGCTACGATAGAGTGACCTTGCGAAAAGTAGGTTTCGACGGCAAATGCGCGCTGCTCGTTGGACCACACCATCTTTACGACTGCGGAGTGTTGTACCAGGAACTTCCCAACTACCTGCACCTTTCGAGCCCAACCGCACCCTTCTACGGCCTCCCCTCCCTTCACAATGCCCTACTGAAAGTACGGAGGGTATTTTGCCTCACCTTGTATTTTCCACCCATCTATGCCTAGGTCTCTACAGTGGTCTCTTTCCCTCCGGTTTCCCCACCAAGACCCTATACACCCCCTCTCCTCACCCATACGCGCCACATGCTCAGCCCATCTCATTCTTCTCGATTTTATCACCCGCGCAATTTTTGGTGAGGAGTACAAATCATTTAGCTCCTCGTTATGCAATCTCCTCCATTCCCCTGTTACCTCGTCCCTCCTAGGTCCAAATATTCTCCTCAACACCATTTTCTCAAACACCCTCAGTTTCCTTTCCTCCCGCAATGTCAGCGACCAAGTTTCACACCCATATAAAACAACCGGCAAAATTATAGTTCTAAATATCTTGATCTTTAAATTTTTGGATGGCAACCTGGAAGACAAAAGATTCAGCACCGAATGATAGCAAGCATTTCCTGACTTCAATCTGCTCTTAATTTCTTCCGCAATATAATTTTGGTTTGTTAAAGTTGTTCCCAAATATTTAAACTCTTCCACCCTCTCGAAGATACTATTGTCAATCCTCACACTCTGAATTCGTCCTGCATTCTGATCTCAAGACACAACCATGTACTTAGTTTTATCAGCACTTACTTCTAGCCCACTCTCCCTAGTAGCAGCTACTAGAGCTTCTGCATTTTCCTTTAGAGTAGGTATGGTTCCTCCCAGTATATTAACATCATCGGCATAAGCCAGAAGCTGATGTGTACCATTTAGTTTCAAGCCATCCTGGTTCACCTGAACCCTCCTAATGGCGTACTCTAAGGCAAAGTAAAAAGCGTTGGTGATAGAGCGTCTCCTTGTTTCAGACTATTCCTGATAGGGAACTTGTCAGACACATTCTTGCCTACCCAGACTCTACTATATGTTTCAGTCAAACTCATCTTTATTAACCTTACAAGTTTCCTAGGGATACCAAACTCAATGAGAATCTTATATAAGACCTCCCTCCTAACTGAATCGTAAGCTTTCTTGAAGTCTATAAAGAGCTCTTGTGTAACCTATACTGTCTAAATGCCTTGAGGAGAATATTTGTACCCAAGAGAGAGGAAATAATAAGAGGCGAGACAAAACAGCATACCGAAGAAATTCGCCATTTATACACTTCGCATATTGCTGCGGTACAATATAGTCCAAATTTGCCACGCCGTAGAAAAAGATTATTCTGATTTGTCATTGGAAACCAATGACTAAATTCCACTTTCCGGCAATGACTTCAACATTGACCAGTCAAATGTACTGCACACAAGACGTGCAAAACAATTAGCTATGCAAAGATTATTTAATGACTCTTCCTAAGCGCAGTAAATTGTTCAAGAGCCATTGTCACGATCATTTTCACAACAATAAATTATTTAACACAGACAGTAATAATTAGTCCAGATTATTGTCTTGTGCGTTCCAGCAACGTCTGTACATGTACGTAGCCCACTACCGAGTATTTCGAAGGAACATGCTGCCTTCATCCCGAAATGGGACAGCAGGTTCTTCCGAAGCATTAGTACTTACTTAGAACACTGAGCAGTGTGGACGCAGAAGATCGACGTCTGAATTATAATTATCAACACCAAATCCGTACATGTAGCTAATAGATTTACTTCTCACTGGAGGTTGGCGATATATTAGTAAGCGGACGTTTAACTAAACGTAGCGTGGACTCTCGGAGTGAGAACTGCGTTTTTCTGGGTTACACGTATTATGCAGCGAGTAGTGGTAATTTCCAACCGACGTTTCGAGACAGCTTATCGTTTCCATCTTCAAGGGTCAAGAGACTTCGCGGCGGAAACCTAAAATCACACGACTGTCGGAGTGTTCTGACAAACCAAAACGTATTCATGCATACGGTACAGGAGAACCTCACAGCAGTGAGTGTGAAGAGTGTTTTCTTCTGGGATGTGATGCGGCGCAGTTTGGTGGAAATTTGCCGATGATTGGGAGAAACTTACTGCTGCCAACTTCATAAAAGCGATCTTTTCAGCTCTTAGATATTATCTTACGCCGACTTTTCGCGAAGTAATCGATAAATGTTGACTCAATAGTATTAGGCATTTTATAAAATTAACTTAATGCCACAACAAACCAAACAATTTTCGCTTACAAACTTTATTTATGACATAGAAGCTTCTGAACTACAGCGAAAATTATTGTCTGTTAATATAACAATTTAATAAAAAATGCACAACGGGTCGATGTCACCTAAGACTTAACAATACTAATTAATCTATTTATTTAATCTGCTACGTCATGAAATTAAATCTTATATCTATAAAGTCTTAATGATAATAACAAAATTAATCAAAACATAGCGGCGGGCTCCCTTGCAAGAAGTAATAAACTTTCGGGTTCCATAAAATGCATGGAATTACTTGACCAACTGAAAACCGGTTTGCTTCTCAAGTAGGACTCTGCTCCAAGGATGGAGTACTTAAGCAAGTAAACAAAACATCGTGAGGCACTGCATTTGTTACGTCCGCTCAGTGTTATGACGTCACAGTTGACCCCTCTGCTCCTCTTGTAGATATGGGTGATCGCGTCGCATTTCATACGACTCTGCATAATTCAACAGCTCTCGCGCCGGTGAGAAGACCATCATGTTGCAGCTTCAGAGATTCCTTGTTCTGGTACTCATTGTCGGCACAAGTGTCGCAGCTGGTAAGTACCGGTTCTCATAATGTAGAGCTGTTACGAAAGCTATTAGGCGTAAAATTACAGGTTATTTCTCAAATCGTCTTCACGTTGGGTAAGCTGTTAAAGTTCGTTGCCTTACTGACTCAACAGTTTTGTCCAGAACACTTTTAAGTTTGAGAAAATATGTATATACACCGATGTTTCGGAGGAGCTCCGTAAGGTTTCGTTGAACGTCGGTACATGTCTACTAGGTACACGGCGTCGCACAGATAGTAACGTCGTGGTCACCACTGTGAGAACCATAACATTTCACATACCCTTGAATAGAAGTTTGGGACCACAGACTGACGGACAAAACCGGTTATTCTCCGAAAACAACTGGGAAGAAGTAAGAATGTTTTCTTAAATGACTGAATTCTCGGACGGCATGAAAAACTTGTCTTCTTCTCAAATTTTTGCAAATCGTGACATGTTTTACTTCTGTCTCCCAAGGATGACACAAATAAATGTATTTTATGACAAATAGACAGAAACGTGAATCGGTAGCGTACTTTTATTGTGAATGTAATAGCCTAGTAATGAAGGTCGGGGTGTTCGTTCTCTGATTTAATTTCACGCTCCGAACTGAAACCCAGAGAGTAATATGAATAAGGTTGGCTCTATAGTTGTCCGCTGGAGTTTAAGAAACACAACACATTTTTCCCCCATTTAGAAGGATTGAATTTCTGTAGGCCTATTTCTTTCTTTGTAATTTTGGCACATGTTCCTTTTCTTTCTACGAGTCCCATACTCCCCTTTACTTGCATATTGGACATAATGGTGATGATTTGCAGCCAAGGAAACAAAATAAGTATGACATTCTGTCTCATAATTCGAAACTTTAACTTTCCACATACGACACCAGAATCTGTCCTTTATTGTATTTAACCTAAAGTTTCCAGGTTTTATGTAAAGTCCGAATACCCATACCGTATTCTCATTGTACCCTCTCCTAAGCCATAAAAACTCAGTCCACAACTTCGCACCATATTTCTTGTAAATTAATAGTATGATTTTCATCCAGTTTACGTCTGTGTCATTATAGTGGCCTCTTTTCTTCGGTCTTTTTCTTTATTACCGAAAATTCACATATTTTCTCATCTCTTCCATGTGAGATCAGTCCTGTAGCACCAGGCTTAACATAAAAAGCTCCGTAGTTGGTCCACGAAATGTGTTTGTTCGTTTCTCATCTATCTTAAAAAACATAGCATTTGTTTCCCTACACAGCCCCAAACGACTGGTCATTCTACTGGAAAGACACTATGTTCTCTGTAAGGTGTACGAAGTCAGTTGTGAGAAATAATGTACATAAGTCATGTATTTGTGAGATATGTGATGGGAAAAATGGCAACGAGGCAGATTTATCTCCAAGTACTTCAGTTCTCCTCTCCACCAACGCAGAACATTAATCGTCGTATTAATAATAATCTTATCAGAGAGACAAGCAGACGATGCCTGGAAAACTGTACACGTACGCTTTCGAAAATCTGTGGACGTTGGACACGAAAGGACCTTCCTATTCCTCTCTACAAAGCCCTGACTGACAGTGCCGTTTACACATTTCACTTGCTTATTCGTCTCCAAACGTTCACATTTAAATACGCATGCTTGACTAAGACGATGACATCGTACATAAGACAGGCCGGTTCCCTCGACACAGAGGAGGCCCCAAGGCGACTATGACAGCAGTGGCAAAACTCATTAGTTCATGAGATCTGGTTACGAGTCCCAGCAGGGCGCAGGGGGGCCGCGACGCCTGGACGGCCAGACCGACTCTCAGTTGCAGAGGGATATGGACTGGGACTTGGTGTGTAAAGTATGTACTGGACTAAATCACGTTCGCGCCAGATTTTAGATTACGTTCTCACTTTGTGGAAAATAGCATCATGAGTATTTTCATTTTGGGGTTTCTCGGCGGTAAATACGGTGGGGTGTGACGTTGCGCAATCGGTACATACCTACAAACTACATTACTTTTCTGTGCAGTTACAGTAATTGTAATCTGAAGATTCCCCTTCATGTTTATGACACCTCCTTCCTAACCCCGTAGCCACCGAGAATTAATCTGATGTTTCGAAACTTGTTTGAAATCCTTAATAGGATATTAATTTTTATGTACTCTTTCAAAGTAATATAAAATATATTTTTAGACAAATTAGAACGTGTGCTCAAGCGAAAGTTCTACAAAACCGGCGTTTCTCTCGAACTTGAGAAGCGTATGTCAGAACCGTTACATCCGTCTTCCTTACAAACAGCAAGTGAAACTTCTTGAATTCAGTTACAGCAAAAATAAATGCAGTCATTTGGAGAACACAGGGTTCACGCTTACCGTAATATTTCCAAGAGAGAGTATATACACTTTCTTCACTCTGCGATGCCATTACATTGCTACCTTCCAAAATGCCGTTCTAACGTCACACTCAGCGTGGAACGTTGTACTTTCTGGGCAAGACAGTACAAAAACAACTTTCCAGGAAGTGGTCTAGTAGCGCAAAGGCGTACAAATGCCGGGCGACTGAATTTTGTACGGTGGCGCTTAATATTTTTGGGTCCTCAGGATGGAAATTCCTTCGTATCAGCCATCTTAGGCCTAGAATTTTGAGGGTTTTTTTTAAATTTATACATCCATTTATTAGTGCGCAGCAAAAATCAATTTCTGGTAATAATAATACCATTGGCCCCACAAAAAAAAAAATTAGAAAATTCACCACGTGATAGTTAAAAAGTTCAGTTTATCGTTTTATGCTAATACATGAAAGACGGCTTGACATGTCACAAATGTATAAAGGGTTACCTAAACGTAAAGGTAAAGTTCACCCTAGAACAGACCACGAAGGCTTACAGAGGGAGTAGAGGTATAACTATACTCTTTCTTTAACCTCGGCTGCATATGTGGGTGGGTGGTAACCGCCACGCCCCGGTCGCTTTACCCTCGGAAAAACCCGGTACCCAATTATAGGAGGCTGGGTGAACCCCAGGGCAGGTCCGGACGCGTGCGAAAATTTTGCCCCCCACAGGGATTTAATCCCCGAACCGTCCAGCCCGTAGCGAGTCGCTATACCGACTACGCTATCCCGGAAACGTCTACCTAAACGGACTCTATTTAGTTTTCTGAAAATATCTGTTAATTTTGAACGACTCACTTTTAAAAGCAGCACATTGTGATTAAGAGATATTACATCCTATTTGCCAGTAAGTTTTAGAATTGTCGATTTTGGTGAGAATTTAGTAGAAAACCTCGTCTTCAGATTTAAATGAACCACATTAGAAAGACAACTAACGTAATAACAGCAAGTCCTACTACCTTAATCATGACACGTGCGGAGTTCGCATCTACCATCTCGCCTTGACTCCTTCAAGGACAGATCTTATAAAAATTATAGGCTGCATAAGGATCATAAAGTAAATGCCTATATTAATATTCCAGCGGTATCCTATTCCCACTCAATGCCAGCTATGTAACAATGCTACTCCTACAAATCAGAAGGGGCGTGGTGGTTATAAAGACTAGGCTACGGTCTTGACATCCAAAGGAAGCTGTTAGGATTTCTAGGAGTGGGAAGAGATTTATCTCTTCTCCACAGCGTCCAGACCGGTTCTGGGGACCTACCTGACATTATGTGCCTATAAATTATTACATGGTTCAGGAGCAAACTTGAACAGACACTACGAACCCAGCTAATCGAGAAAAATTTCTGTTTGATGGCGCTAAGTTTCATCTACATAATTAAAAAAAAAAAAAACAGCCATTCGTTTTTATTTTAACCCTTTTCTCTTTTAGCAACTATTAAAATCCTTTTTTTAATTCTCCTTTCTTTTTCTTCTATATCACTTAATAC
>Ga0136643_10003235_pt1 | contig 21797 bp, 17 predicted proteins | sample TergutLab28metaG_FD_96883 | JGI IMG/M metagenome (GOLD analysis project Ga0136643, IMG submission 96883) | Labiotermes labralis P1 segment gut microbial communities from Petit-Saut dam, French Guiana - Lab288 P1 (version 3) (version 3) | ecosystem: Host-associated > Arthropoda: Insects >...
ATTATTATTATTATTATTATTATTATTATTATTATTATTATAAGTAGCTGTGCCATACACAACGATTAAACCAATGCCGTTCGTAATTCCTTAGTGCTATTATGCTGCCAAAATCCTGCATCACAGATGTCAACATTGATACGACGTTCCTCTGCTATGCATCTTATCTACCAGTCGTCCATTCAGCTCCAGGTTCTGCATTGAGCTGGGCCATCCTCCACGGTGCTTAGAATGCGTGCATGAAATCCCACCAAAGAGCGAGCATTCATTCCACTCACATATTGGCGTCTGTTCGCTTTCTCTCTTTCTCTCTCTGTCCTATGGCTCTTCGGTCCGTATTCGGGTCATGGCTTCCCCATTTTTCTTCCTCCAATTCTATTTAGTGCTGCTGACTTCCACTTTCATACATGGAGCAGGGCGAGTGCATCCTTCTCTACACTATTCTCCCACCTGCTACGTGATCTTCCTACTAGCCTCTTACCTCCAAAACTTCCTCTTAAAAATCCACTTTGGAATGCGATGGTCTTACAAATTTATAACGTGACCTGCCAACTTGAGTCTCTTTATTCGGATGTGTGTTGAAAGAGGAATATACTTTTACACCCTCTGCAGCTCTGCATTTTATCGGATTCTCCACAACCCTTGTTAGTTGGTAGGTCGAAATATTTTTCGGAGGATTTTCCGTTCAAAGGAATCAGTTTTATTCATGGCTTGTTTAGGGAGAGTTCATGATTTACTACCATAAACCATAATACTACGAGTGAGGTTTTATATAACGTCACTCGAAATCTCCAATTCATGTCATGACATTTCAATAAATAGACAAGATAGAAATAGGCCCGATTGGCGGCTTGTATTTTTACTTGTACAGCTGCTAATTCTTCATTCTTATTGGTTAAGCGGTTACCCAAGTACGTAAATTCGTTAACAACCTCCACATTACATTCACCAACGTTAATTCTCTGTGCTACTTGTTATTTCTTTGCTGGGATTTGAACCTTTGTTTTTGACTCATTTATTTGAAGACCAGCCGATTCCAGCGGCAGCGCGGTCTAAGGTGTAGGTGTGCGGCCGCTCGCCTGCTGAGATTGTAGGTTCGAATCCATTCGGGGGCATGGATGTCCAGAGGAGTCCTACCGAGCGTGTTGCTTCGTTGTGTGTTAAAACTTAAAACTAATTTCGGGCTACTGTAAAACTTTGCTTGATGCGGCACGTTGCATTTAAGGAAAAGTTAATACTACATCGACTACAATACGTGATTATGTAAATATGCCCTCAATTTGAAGCCATGTATGTTGAAGCATAATCCATGAGTAATGTAGTACAAAACATTTTTCAGTACCTTCTATCTTCTATCCATCCGGTTTTTTAACAGCTGTCGCCGTCTTCCGGAAAGCAAACGCCATTCCTCTCTGATTCTCCATTGACCTGCTTCTAAATTTCTTGTTGCCATGGCTGCTTGTACTCCTTCCATCCACGTTTTTCTTGGACGTCCTCTTTTTCTTCTCTCCCGTGGCATCCAATCCATACTTAATTTTTGTATTCTCTCCTCTGGCATCCTTTTGACGTGGCCATACCATTATAGTCTTTTCATCTCTATGATGTCTACGATGTCCGGCTTCCCTTTCACTCCCATTATTTCCTTTATATGTCCTTTTTTATTCTTTCCATCCTTGATTTTCTTGCTGATCTCCTTAGCACATCCATTTCTGTAGATAAAAATTGTATTTATTTCTCTGGTAGGGATGTGCATACTTCTGCACATACATCAATATGCTTTGTGCCACCAATCAGAATTTAAAGCATTTATAGCTTTTCTTGTTTGACTAATTCTGTGTTTTATTTCTGTTATATTATCTCCCAACTGGTCTATTTTTGTACCTAAATAAGTACATTATGTACACGGTTTTATTTCTTCCTCGCCGTAAAATTTTAAAATTTCTTTTCCTTCTCCCATACATACATATTTGGTTTTTTTTTAATTTATGGCAAGTCCCCATTTTTCATATTCTTCCTTTAGTCTTCTTGCCATATACTCCATGTCATGATCTTGTGCTAATAATATCTGGTCATCTGCAAAATTGAGTGAGTATACATGTGTGTTTTGAATTGGTACACCCATTGGTTGGCATTTCGTTTTCCAGTTCCTTAGCACTCGTTCTAGGTATATTTTGAATAGAGTTGGCGATAAACTGCAACCTTGTCTTAATCTCTTGGTAACTTTGAAGCCTTGTGTAATTAGGTTTCCAATTTTTATTTTTGAGTTAGATCCTTTATATAATGATTTTATTGCTCCTATAAATTTTGTATTAATAGTTGATCTATCTAGGGGTTCCCATAATTTATTTAATGGTACACTGCCATATGCCTTTGTTAAATCAATAAATAATAGACGTAATTCCCTGTTAGCGGCTTTCTTTGTTTCTATCATTTGTGTTAAGCAAAAAAAATGTTATCTATACAGGACATTTAAGCTCGAAAACCTGATTGTTCTTCCATCTCCATATTCTTATATTCTAATTCTACCAATTTTGCTAGTATGCGCCCATAAATTCTGCTAAATGTGCTTGTTACTGATATTCCTCCATAATTTTCACATTTCCTCTTATCTCCTTTCTTAGCTCTCGATGTTATAATAGCAAACTTCCACTCTTCTGGTACTTTCCCTCCATTTATAATCTTATTGAATAATATGGTAATCATTTCCAATAAATCTGATGGCCACTCTTTATCAACTCTATAGGAATGTCTCATGGGCCTGCAGCTCTCCCCGTCTTCATTCTCATTATTGCCTGCTTTACTGTATTGTTATCAATTTCAATTACACCACCTATACTTTTTCCAATAACCTTTCGTTTTTTTCTAAAAATTCTTGCGATTCTCTACTAAAAGTTTGTAATAGTATTTTTCCTATGTATCTGCACTTATTAAGTTGGCTCTTACCACTATTTGATGAACGTATAATTTTAATAAATTTGCAAGATTCCGAGCTCTTTTTACTCCCCAAATATGATTGTATTTCCAAACATTTCTTGTCTCAAAATTCATATATATATATATATGGTTATTTACCATTCTTCTTATTTTTGCTTGTGCCTTCTTGTATTGTACTTAGTCATTATAAACCTTTGTACTAAGCCATTTCAGAAACAATTGTTTCTTATTTTGCCTTTATTTTTCCATTTCTGCATCCCAAAAAATTGTTTTCCTTCCATTGTTAACCTCTTTTTCTCCCAGTGCTTCCTTTGGTGCCTCATGAATACAATTTTTTTAAGTAGTTATACATCTCTTCTGTATCTGTAAATTCATTTCGATTTAATTTATTATTTAGTCTCTGTTCATATAAAAAATTTACACTTTCATTTTTTAAACTTTCAATATTATATTTCCTTTTCTTATCCACCATTGTTACTGTATTCTCTTTCTTCTCTTTGTGCTCGTCTGTTGTTGTGTACTTATAGGGAAATAAAATTTTGGCTACTAATAGCTTGTGATCTGTCCCACAATTTGGTCCCCTATAGGATCTAACATCCTGTATTTTCAGATTTAAATCTTGTTTTGTTATTATGCAATCAATAATATGTTTAAAATTTTTTGTATGTTGCTCCCTTATATATTTATGTATATTTTTATGATTAAAAAATCCATTCCATATTGTCAGTGATGTTTGTGTACATAATTCAATTAATCTTTCACCGTTATCATTAACCCTCTCTTCTCCAAAATTTCCTACTACTGTGTCTCCAGTTTTTCTTCCTATTCTTCCATTCATATCCCCCATTAGTACAAGCTGTCTTCCACTACCAGATTTTACTTTTTCTTCATTTAACTTGGCAAAAAACTCATCTTTTACTTCAACTCAATTACCTTCATTAGGTGCACATATTCCAATAATTGTTAATATATTACTCCGTATGTTCATATATAATCTTAACACCCTTTCATCAAAAGATTCCCAATTTTTTATGGAACCTTTACATTTCTTATTTATCAAAACTGATACTCCTCTTTTGGTCCTTTCATATTTCTTCGCCCCGCTAAAAAGTTGTATATAATTTCCCAATGTTTCACATACTGTTCCCTTCTTTTTTGTTTCTGTTAAAACTACCACATCCATTTTCATTACATTTATTTCTCTTATTATTTCCTCCATTTTATTTCTGCAGCCTTGAACATTCCATGTTCCAAATTTCAAAGTCCTGTTTCTTAGCTTGAGTCGTCTATCTCTGTCCGATTTCCGAGGCTTGGTGTTTGGTTTGTTATCATTTCTTGTTTTTTAGTTACGAGCGAGGAGCTGGCGTGTTGCATCAGCAACCAACCTGGAGGGCCAGGTGATTTTTGGTCAAGGTTTTCTTCCTCTAGCCCTTGATAAATCAATATCAAACTTCCGGGCAGCAGTGCTAGTTTTGGTCCACCCTGGGTATTTTATTTCCCCGGTACCCACCATCCCTGGTGAGCGTTCCCCTATCCGCCACCTTGGGAGGCGCCCGATGGGAGACTAGCAAATTCTCACGGGATTTTTCAATACCTACATGTAAACAAATCTGCGTGAATGACAAGATTAAACAGTACATTCAATAATAACATTAGCACTCGCTTCAACCTTGATGAAATGAGGTTTGCATTTCTCACACAACCTTGTGAAGGAGAGTGGTAATCATGCATACCATCCTAGTCAATGTCACACAATTCAACAATTTGCGCGGAATGAGTGCCTGTTTTTTGAATTGGTTAGCAGAATAAACAACAATAAGTGTCCTAAACACCATTCGCTGAATTAACGTCAAAAAGGGAGGCAATATACTGAACGTAAAGAGTAGCAATGAGGCTTGTTGGGGTAACCATTGTTTCCGTGAAAAGCAATAAGTACTACATATTCTGAGTGTGTCTGTAGCCTTAGTTACGTAGCAAGCAATGCGCATGCGCCATATAAAATTGTCATCTGGGGGCTGTCGGGTTCTGCCATATTTTTCCACTTTATCTCATAAACGGCACGATTTTCGGAAAAGTTATTGAACATAAAATTACTTTTATGGGGCGCTCGCAAAATTGCGAATAACGACTATTACCTTCGTCATGTCTGTCCACAAGTCTGTCCGTTTGTCCGTCTGTGCGTCTGTCGGCATGGAAAACTCGGCTCCCACTGGACGGATATTCCAGCAATTTCATATTTGGCTATTTTAAGAAAATCTGTCCACAAAATCGAAGTTTCACTAAAATCCGACAAGAACGGCGGGTACTTTACATGAAGACCAATACACTTTTTTGATTATATATACCTTCGTTCTTCTCAGAATGGGAAACGATTCAGACAAAAATTGTATAGGAAACTAAAACACATATTTTAGGTTCAATAATGTTTTTTTTCGAACATCGCGCCGTTTATGAGATAATGTGGAAAAAATGTTGTAGAGCGGGGCAGGCCACAAATGACAATACAGTGTTTGCTGGATACTGAAGTCTACAAACACACACTCAGAATATGTAACATGTGTTGCTTTTCCACTGCAAAAATGGTTGCACGAAAGCGCTTCATTATTACGTTATAATATAATGCCATTCTTGTTGGAGTTTCGTTGTAAAATTTTTCTGAAAATTTATCATTCCAAGAAGAATTCAGCGAGGTGTGATTATAAATTTACTTACGTCTTCACGTAAAACACCCGTTATTGTTGTTAGATTTAATGAAACTTAAATTTTCTCCAGAGATTTTCCAAAATATTAAAAAATCAAATTTCATGAAAATGCAGTGGGAGCCGAGGAGTTCCATACGAACAGACAGACGGACGGACATGACGAAGCTAATAATCGCTCTTCGTACTTTTGCGAAAGCGACTGAAATTCTTTATATTATTCACACACTGCTGGTTTGCCTTAGTTCTCAGACAATCACACCTATGCCACCCAAATGTATTTTGTTGGCAAATTATTTTTAGATCATATTTAAGAGATTCAGTTGGAAGATTCAGCGACTCCGTGTCATTACAAGTGATCTGTATGGCTTCAAAAATAACACTTCACAAACCATACTGTGTTAAAGAACGCGCAAGGCATTACACGCGATTTCAGTAATAACCCAACTGCAGTGTTATTATTCCATGTATTATAATCCATGTTTTATTCAAGGACATAAATAAAATGCTACCGGATTTCCGTATGTCCAGCGTTTCAGTTAATAATCGGTACTGGACATCCATCCTCACTACTCTTAATAAGTTGTGACTTTCAAGAGAAACCATGCAGTAAAAGCCACGCTTTATTTAAGGGCCTGAAAAAATTTCTGCCTTAATTTCCACAATTTTCCCATGAAGGCGATGTTCGGTGGTAAGCGGTTATTTTTTAATGAGAATCCATGCAGTGAAAGCTTCGGGTCATACGTGATTTTTATAACTCTTGAGACATTTCCGTGAAATTTGGGGCTATATTTGATGTAGAATATACTGTACACTGTGTATCATATTTTGCGTAAGGGCTTAACCGCATTCTAGTTTGTACTTTCCACATTTTAGGGTAGGAAAAATAGTTGTCCGTTCATTTTTATGAAAGTGAGAAGAACTTAACCAATCCATTACAATAACTATGCATTTTTATAGGCGCGTTCACAAAAATTCGAAAAGCGGCTATTAATTTCGTCATGTCAGTCCACCCGTCTCTCTCCGTCTGCATGGAAAAGCTCGGTTCCTACTGAACAAATTTTCGTGAAATTTAATAGAAGATATTTTTGGCAAAATCTGTCGAGAAAATTAAATTTTGATTCAAATCTGAAAAGAAGAACGTGCACTGTTCGTGAAGGCCTATGTACATTTATGATAACATTTCGCTGAATTCTTCTTAGCATGAGAAATTTTTCATACAAATTGGAACAGAAGAAAAAATGCACCTTTTATGTTCAAAATTTTTTCCCGAAAATCGTGGTGTTTAAGAGACAATGCAGAAAAAAGTATGGTAAGAGTCGGATATTCCACGTATGACGGTATTACAACGCATGCTAGATAACTAAGGCGATGAACACACACACTCAGGATATGTAATATTTCTTGCTTTTCCACTGTAGCAACGGTTGTGTGAAAGCGCGTCATTGTTATTTGTACATTGCCAATTTGTTTGTTTTTTTTTGTTTTACTGTTGAGGCCGATCTAGTATCTGCATATTAGGAACGTGGAGAAGATGCATGGGTGATACGAATTCTTATAACGTTTGTTGTGAAGATAGTGGTAGATGTTGCTGGCTCAGAGAAATATTTGATACTGGGAGTAGATGTCATGAAACTCCAGGTTCTACATAGTATTAGCTGTTATTTGTTTGCTTCTTTCGTCAGTTACATTCGCAAGGTACGCGGAGACCAGTGACTGCATCACATATGCTGTAAATATTTCAGTGAAGATCTTAGACAAATCATTCGACTGCGAAGCTTTCCAAGCGAATCGTATACGACGTGGTCTTGGCCGAAGTAACGCGCGTCAAACATCGTTAAATTATGGCTTACGTCTCGCAGGACTGGACGTGTTAGTGACGTGGCCTTGTGACGTAGGTACGTGCGTCAAGCCTGTGTTCTTCTTACAGGTTTCTCCTTCGTCACCATTTTCTTAGTCCAGGTCATCGAGAAAGGTCTTTCCTTCAGTGTATCAAGCAATTAAGTAAGTCGTTACCATATTTTGACACCGAACGGTTCATTATCACGTTCACAAGATCCTCCCACTGGCATATTTTTCGGACCTACAAGAATCCATTTCATACCTTCCCATCCTTCTGTTGAACATCAATTTTAATATTATCATAACATCAACGTCTACTTGTTCCAAGTGGTCGCTGTGTTTCAGGTTTTTCCACTAAAGCCACTATGCAATTCATTTGCCACACACGTAAGTGTGAGTCACATACCCCCTCCACCATCTCTTCCTCCTGTATTTGATCATCCTAATAATACACGGCGAGCAATACAAGTCCTAAAATTGTTCATTATGAAATTTTGTCCAGTCTCCTGGTACACTTCTTTTTCGCCTGTTCTGAAACGCCCCCAGTCTATATTTCTGCTTCATTGTGAGAAAACAATTTGCTCAGCATCCATGTGGTTGATTATTAGTTTATTTAAAGATATTTGTGATTGAAGGACAGCATAACCTTAAATTGCTGTACTGAATGGTGATAAGGCAAGTATTCGAAAGACGCTGTTTGCTAAGAAAACAGCAAATCGGCAAAAGCAACCCTGGCGACTATCGAAGTGAGGGCTTCTCAATACAAGCCTCGAAATTTGCTATTAGGCCACCCTGCTGAATATTTACGTTCATAAAATGAGAAGGTCCATCACAAACGCCGTCACGCCAGTCCATCATTCGACAGGGTCACCGAACATTGAGCTTGGGTGGCTAGCATACCTGTTTGTTATTCTGGAGGACTCGGGTTCTATTTTCGGCCCAGATACCAACTATTTCGTGGGCCGCTTTCGTGTTTTCCCTTTTCTTACAGGAAAATGCCGGGTAGTACGTAAAATTATATTGCTACCACTTATTTGTTTAACCTTTTCATTTCATTACCCTCTAATCACATTACTTTTCAAAGCCCTGCAGCATGAGCCACTGGTAGAGAGGTTAAGTAAAGCATTCTTAATTAAATAATCAATAAACTTCCATCTTAATGTGATCCATTGTCAGTGTAGTTCGCATTTTCACATCCTACTGTTTAAAATCTCATTTTCTCTTCCGTGTTAAATGTCAAGCCAATCTTTTTCTCCTTTATTTTATTACTTCAATGATAGTACGTGAAGATGCAATTTATGACGTTCCTTATTATGTGTTACCATTTTTTCGCTCCTGTTTGAGGTTCAAATATTTTCCTCGTCGCTGTATTCGCAGACACCATCAACCTATGTTCTAGAAGCAGCATGCTAATCAGATAATTTTATACAACTGCTAGGTACGCACAGTCTTCTGTCTTGCATCCAAGTATGATTATAACCATCTATAGATCTGTGCAAAGAAGGAAACATTTTAAAATTTTGTCAAAATTGTGTATTTCAAGGTACCTCTGGAATGTGGCGCAGCATCGTCCGGTGAGGAATTACCGACTTTTCGAAGGAATGTTTTTCTTCATTCCCAACGGTCAAGTGGTAAACTAGAACCATGGCAACGGAGGTATTGCCTTTCTTCGAAAATTCAGCGCCATATTCCAGAAGACCACCATATTCAGTTTCGAAGTTGACCTCTTAAAACTGCCTGTAAAATATGCGGCCTGAAGAGCTTTGTGGTACTCATATACTGTATACACATAAAGCATGTGTCACCAACGCGCTGCCGGCCAGCTTGTGTTATGCGGTGTGCTGCCGCATTTTTAAAATTATGGAAATTGCACAGTTAGATTTTTATTTTTGGGGGGGGTGGAGGGGGGCCGCTAACCAGTCTGCAATAATGAAAGTAGTTCTTTGCCATATAGAATTTAACGCCCATGTTATAAAGTTTTACTGTCGTTATGATTTTTACAGCATAAAACAAAAAAAAAACTCCCGCAAATTTAAATACAAGGGCTATTTTACGTCTTTGTCTTTTTCTATACTGAAAAATTTACGAGCTAAGAAAGACGGGGGAATGTGACCTTATACGTTGCGGTCCAAATCGCGAAGATGTTTTGCAGATTTGTTCCGCAACCTGTTTCACGATTGACAAATCTGCTTTGGAGCACTGATGTAGTAGAAACTTGATGTTTGTGGGCATGTAAATCCAGTATTCTGCTTCACTTCACATATCACCGTGTAATGAAATATATAAATATTGACAAGCCGTAAATTATCACGTATAATGATTGTTGTGTTTGCGTTAACAGCTGTTGATTCCTACGTGTGGCACCCTGCTACGCGACGCAACCGAGTCGGCATCTCTCGGCCCAATTACCTAGCGTTGGGAACAGAACAGTTCTGTTCTTGCTTTAATATGAGGAAATGGAAAAGGTTAGCAAACTAATAATCCAATATGATGCCGATGGTAATTACTGAAATACTCTTCTGCTAGAATACGTTTAAGCTAACCAATATTTTTATTAGTCAAACTGACAAATGTTTAATTATGACTGTTGACAGGTGACTGGCAAGAAATCTTTATACACTTACGTTTCTAAACACTAATTCAATCCATTTCAGTGGTCCATAAGAAATTTTTTGTTGTAGATTAAAGAAACAAAGGTCTTCCAATACAATATTTTGTTGCCCCTTCCATCTCACGTGAAGAAGTTGATCCTTGTTATTTTGACGTTATCACAAGGCAAATTCACTTACCATCTCAGTGCTAATTAAATGGCGTTGACCAAAAGGTGGAATGAAAGTGCCTGCGCCGCAGACCGGAGCAAACTGCAACAAATCTTAAATTCCATGTTCCATAAGGAATATTAGTCATCCTTTGTGGTCTTGTTTACGATTCGTAGTTGGCCTTGTAAGAACTAGTCAGATTGTCATATTGCTTTTCAATCTGTACACAAGGTCAGACTCGCAACGAGGCTCAGAGAAATGATAAATTGAACTTCAGTTAGCCTGTCGCTAACCAATGAATAAAGAAGCAACAAACTTCACAAATATTAAAAGTAAAATTGTTCAGTTCCTTAATTAAGCACCACGTCATGAAGACGGAAAGGGAAATGGAGGTACATCTCCAGCAATCGGTGAGTTTATGTTAGGAAGAAGAGCTTGCAATACCGCCCGATAGAAGAATGGACAAGGAGGTTGAAATTGCAAGGTCGTTAAGGGATACAGGCAAGATGGAAAGAAAATATCATCGTTGAAAGTCGTTAAATACAGTTAAAATCTCGATCTGATATGGCGATATTTCCCGTTTAAAATTTTGTACGATTTGTTATTGTGCCTGAAACGTATCAAGCTCCGTAACGCTGATTTTGAAAACATGGTTTATGAAAGTTTTTCCATGCCCAAACCAAACTAATGCAGGGCCAAGCATTCCGTTGACCAGCAGATTATCAAGTAGAACGTACGGTTGTTCTTGTGAAAGCCTCATAGTCATGTGTAAGGAGCGGCAATATAGTTCAAAGCGTCCCCGACCACTCTAAAGCTGCGGACGTCGCCTCGCGATACTCCTTGAATTGCAGACTGAGTGGGTCCCAAAACCAGTACAGACATTTTGGAATAAAAAAATATCTCTTGCCTTTCCAGGGAATCGAAAGGCTGTTTCTCGATAGTCCAATTCGTAGGCTAGTCGCGACACATATAATATTAAACCTGTTCGCTGCCCCGAAACGTCGGTAACAAGCCATCTGCTCCGCGTAACAATCCAGACCGGCGAAGATCTCACTCCCTGAGCAGTTAATACATAGTCAGGACATAACCACATCTTTCAAGTAACTCTCTGCTGTGGTGGAGCGTCAAAACCCTGCTTTCTTCAACCTGTAATAAATCTGTTTTGCATCCTTGTACCATAAATTTTCATAATGATGGCTATGTGATTGAAGGTTATATTCAATATAAAGTTTCAATATTCTTTGAATGTTTGCTCGGGAGTGATTATTGGATCGCCAAACCTTATACATAGAATGCACTATAATGACTCATTTGTTGAACTGAAAATAAAGCAAACGTAACGACAGCATATTTCAGACGTATTGTATAATCAGACTCAAGCAGCTATAAATTACAGTAACCCACAAGAGTGTTCCATACTTTTACACAATTTACAATGTGCGTAGATTTATCCCCAGGCTTACGCTATAGCTGTGAACCTCAACATTTTCGACTTTTTCTATTTTTACTTTAGTTCCATTACCTTTCATTTTCATCGAAAGTGCACAAATTAGTTAACTTGTCACACATTTTAGCTTTCGTACATTTTTAGTCAGATAAATTAATTGCGTTTTAGTCTTCATAAAAAATAAATTTAAAAATCCTTAAAATTTTCTTAGGTCCGAGGATACCTGCACAGTACTTTCGAAGACCTCTTTGCTTGAGGCCGTAAATGTTACGTTTTCACTTTCTGAGTATTAGTAGGTACTGAAGACACAATTGCGCTACCACCTACGGGAATCTGTATTCCCTAAATCCATTATAGTTATACTCCCGCCATATTTTCTAGAATAAAGGTTTACAATGTTCTTGCAAACTGAAACATTCATGGCTTGTTCGTGCTGATAAGTAAGTATTCTTTTCATTCTGTCCCCTTTCTACGGTTCATTTAAATCTTACATTAATAAACTACAGGTCCATCCAGTATAGAGAAGTGACTGTAAAGTTATCGTTGTACTAGAGCACCGTGCAAATATTTGAAAACAATCACATAATTCATTTCGTCTCTGGATGAAATACAACTCCGGCAGCTGCATCTTCGGTTGAAAGCTCCCAGTACATATAGAAACGCAGTAAGTCCTACAGGTGGTGGTGGCAGAAACTGTAAGGTCTGTCTTTCGGCTCACAATCATTTTACTGACTGACCTATCCCGTGTCACCACGATTTTTTGTTTTCTGACAAACACAGCAAGGTCAAATTGCAGTTTCCATGATGCAGATTAGTATAGTGCGTCATGTATAATTTCAGTCAGTACATTTCTGAGGTCCTTCACTGCTTATTGCTGAATTTTTCGCTCTGCTGAGGGTTTGTCAGTGTACTTTTGTTACAGTATTTGTATTATGCTTTTAATTAGAAACCCAAAGCAAACACTAGGCTCCTGTCAATCCGGAGTCACGTAACACCACAGAAGATGAAATTTAAGAACCTAATCCAAAAAATGATTTAATTATTTCTGAGATAATATAACACGTTGCGGCCACACTAATCAACATCTAGTCGTTAACAACATTATGATTTCTATTAGCATAGAACAGCAATTTTTCAATGTCAATTTTGAACGCTTACCAATTACAAATACTCTCACCCAGCATTAAGGTACAAAATGTAATCTAGTTTGTCTTCAATAGCAAAAAGCTTATTTTTACATGAAAAGAATTTTTTGCGTCACTCAAAACATGTTATAAAATACGTACACATCTAACTTCAATGCATATTAATACTTTTGGCTACATGTACGTTCTCGTCTTAATTATATGTGTGTTAAAATACCCGGAGTTCTGCCTGACTGATCACTTTGTCAGGAATAACTTCACTTTATTTGACTGTGTCCGTAGCCCTAGTACGAATGAAAAGTCTCTTCAGAAACGCCGGAATTTTATGTTTTTAGTGAGTTGCTTAATCAACAGCATAAACAAAAGAAGCTTGTCCTGTCTTATTCAGAGAACTGAACTGTACCTTATTTCCGTGAACATGGAAATTGTAATGGAGATTTCGAAACCACAGAAGGCTTTATATTGAGTTCTTGAGAAGCTGGGAAAAGATTGTTAAGGAAACTGGATACATCTACACGGTGTCTTAGGCACGCTGTTTCTTGAAGTTTATGAGACAAAGTTTTGCATTCCAGCTAGGCATTTTAGGCAGGAATGGTTTAACATAAAAAGGGACGATGATTAAATTTCGTCCGTCTCTGTTTTTTGGTTGGAATAATTTATCTTCCGTGCATTTTGTTTTTACCTAATTTAATTTTTATGGGTAAAGTTTCTTATTTTATATACGACTCATAAAAATGATAATGTTAATTTTTATAAAAAATGATCAAGTTCTGCAGCATGAGGAAAGAATCAACAAGATCAAGCTGAGGCAGATACTCTTCAAAATTAAAATGTTGCAGAAAACAAAAATAATCCAATTTATTATTAAAGATCTGTTGCTCATTTAAACTCACTGAAGACATTATTTAATATGGATGACGTTTTCGGCGAGAAAAATTGGTTTAAGAAAGGCATAGAAAGTATCAGAATATCTTCCGCTTTATCAGACTGGACCATTGGTCCAGAACGTCCTTCTGAGGTTATTTGAGAGAAGCAAGAAATCAATGCCTTATAATAATATTTGGTTAAAAATACTTTCATAAAATACTGCAGTCACTCATAACGCACATGATTATATTGATTCTTTCTATTCGCTGCACCTTTTTTTTCTGGACAGCAACAACTGGAACTGTATGAGTGGACTGAACAGAAGGCAATGAAAGCAGCAATGCTAAGGTTGATGTAAAAAAGGTAAAAAGTAAAGTGATACCGTTACAGAACCGGTGTGGCCCAGAGGGTGGGTAGAAGTATAGCACTACTCTTCCATGACCGCGGCACTAGAAGGGCGTGAGTGGTCAGCAGCACGCCCCGGCCGCACTTTACCCCCGGGAAAGACCTGGTACCCATTGTACAGGAGGCTGGGTGGGCTCTAGGGCCGGTCTGGACGGGCGGAAAATCTCTTCCCCACCGGGATTCGATCCCGGATCGTCCAGCCCGTAGTCAGTCGCTATACCGACTGAGCTACCCGGCCCACAAGTTTCATGTATTAGTCCGAATTTAAATACTGTTTCATTTCTACCATTAAAATATTCATCCTTACAGATGATACACTGCTGTACTTGCGAAGTACAATATTCAAAATATGCATTTTAAACAAGATATATCTTCGTATTGGTAGACCAGTTCCCAGCACCGTTGGCCGTCATACTGCAAAGTAATGTAATATTCACGGCGATTGATCCCAAGACACATAAGAAGATACCCGGTATCACTTAGACGTTATAGTTTTCTCCCCACTTAGTAAGATCACACGAATTCACATTCATCGCCATTTCAAAATATTTAAATACATTACTCCGTTATCATTTCCAAACTATTGTCAGCACACTACCCATAGTAGCCGTAGTAAGGGTATCTTCGACCATAACCATAAGCATTCCAGCCCCATCCCCAGCTAGGGTATAGAGGCCAACTCCCTCCCCAGCGTCGCCCGTAGTACGGACGATATCTCCAGAATCTATGTTCGTCCGTCTTCATTGCATCTCTTCCCTGGTCCAATTGTTCCTGGTCCACCAACTGGCGCTCTTCTACGGCTGGCATATAGCTAGTATCCAGCCGAGCTTCCCCTCCGCCCAAGTCCAAATTCTGCTTAATCCAAGCATCATACGGGGGCACCCGCGCCTCCTCCAGGGCCTGCTGCGGTTCTTCCAGCCTTGCCCCAGAGTGAGAGATCATCGACTGTCCCAGACACAGGCTTAGAATGGCAGTGCACAGTGCGAAAGTGTACTGAAACAGTAGTAAACGAACATACTTGAGCGAAGTGTAATTTGTAAAACTTAGCGGTTGCATGATTTTAGGCTTTCTCAGTGCAACAGTTGAGGTCTCTTTTCTTGTCACATAAGGCGCGATGTAAAGAGGTGATCAGTGCCCGAATTTTCGAGACAGGAAATGGTTTTACTTTCAAGGGTCGAAATCATTCCCACTCTTAGAGTTGAGCAGAATACTGTGTGTGTGTGTGTGGGGGGGGGGGGGTGGAAACGTCAGAATTCAGTTACCCAACAATTAACGGTTATTACTTTTGCGAAGTTGTCGCTACTGTTTCAAACAGAACACTCTCGTCCATATGGCATTTAAACACGTTAGTAAAAATGAATTAATTTCTCATGGATAAAGCGTTAGAATTTAAAAAAAAATTAAATTCCTTCCTTCGCATTTGGCCGTCTGCTGCTGAGATATTGCTTGATGAATTAGTTTGTGTTGTGTCTGGATTTCATTCTAACTAGGGCAAAATTTAGATGTTTCTTTAAACTCTAGGTCTCGGCCAAAGTGACACTATTAAGTACAACTTTAAAAAATCCAAAGAATAATTCAAATGTTCAAGTTAAATAAATGGCAGATGTTAGCAGTCCTGTAAACATAACGTGAATGACTCTTTATTTCTTATTTACGTTTCACGTAAATATAATAATAATGATGGTTGTGATAATAATGGTGATGATTATGATGATGATGTTTACGAAGATATTTCTTTTGTAGTTCTGCAATGTCAATGCTTTCAATTAATTTTAGTGCCTATTAATTCGGTTTAAGGGACATTTATACGCTACTGAAACGCGTTTCCTTCCCTGAACATCCTATTTTTTTTTTTATCGAAAACATTTTGAAAGTACTTTGTTTCAGCAAACTCAGTGTGTCAGCAGCTTCACATTATCTTCCATATTCTGGCCATGATACTAAGGAGCACAGACAAGAAGACTGTGCCTCCTCAGTATTCAGGTATTAAATATTTGATTTATTATACTCGTAATTTGTTCATATTTGAAGGTCATATTAATTGTCTACCCTCATAGCCAGGCCCAGTTTTTAAGACTTCGTAAAATGTAAGCTATGTTCATTGTGGTGGATAAATATCATAGCTTTAATCTCATCCAAAATATCATAGCTTTAATCTCATCCAAAATATCATAGCTTTAATCTCATCCAAAATAATATAAGCTGTGCAATGATGGGTTTGTCTGGGAAGAATGAATGACATTTTCTATCCGCACGTGTATTTTATAAGTTGTTGCCAGTTACTGTTGTTGAGATGCATTTTTAAAACAGTTTTCTTATCGTAGTGTCATGAACCCTCGAGGTCACCCGTCCGTAAAAGCGGCTATGATTTTGTGGTCAGCACTTCACCGTCAGCTAGGAGAAGTGGAGTGATGAGCTAGCATAATAGAGACAAATGTATATATAATGTTTTTGAGGTGATTCTTGTAAGAGCAGAGTAGAGTTAACGAGCATGGGAAAATATTCCGTTGAGGACTCATGGTAAGATGCACAAACTGAGGCGGAGAAGTGGATCCGAAATGTGAAGACGAAAAAACCATCCTACTTATCTGGAAAACCCCCTGTGACTCTACTGTGGGTTTTAGGGTCCAGCAGCGAGTGCCCAAAGAGTGAGTGCTCGTTGTTGTAAGGAGAGGAAGAGCCGCCAAATAGGTAGAGGGAGAAACTTGTACCTTGTCTTATGTAGGTTCCGGTGACAAGTGTTGACTGATAGTGTCAGTAAACTTGTGTCGAATGGGTGTTTAGCTTGTTTAGATTCAGTTATTTATTTTCATTATATTATGGCTCCAAATAAATACTAGCAATGCTTTCTCAGCTGTATGATTGCGCCATTAATACTTACGTATTGCTGGATTGTAGCGAGCTCCCTTTCCTTTCCTAATCCCAGTTCCCGGGGAAGACTAAACCCAGGTGCCAATATTTTTAAACCAGACACAACTAGCTTACCCACGGAGCTAGGTCTCACTAATAATTACGTACTTGTAAGAATCTGTGTGCTGGCAGCTCCACCAACGCTGTGTGCAGCTTTCTTTCCGTTTCCGACTTGACAAAGAGACGGCTCGTAACACCGGGAGGGTTGTGCAGTGCGTCCAAATCATACCGGTCGGTTGAGGGCCCTATGTGTGAGAGTCAGGCAGCGACGGTATAGCACTTCAGATCGAAATTTAAATGTACCTGATGTAGGAGAGTGGAAATAACCAATGAATACCAGAGTGTTTCAAAATATGGTAGGTTGCCATGTGTTGATGTCGGATAACTTGGGCATGAAAAGTGTGACTCTGACCTGACATTAATAGCGTCAGTCAGAAAATAAACTTTAGGAAGTTTCACAAGAGCCCATGTTGTTAAACAGCAATACGTACCTTCCTACAAGAAAAAATCGCAGCTCTGAAACATAAGCTTCTACGTAGATTAAAATAGTACTGGTATTTAAACCAGCCAGTAGCATCAAAACATCACACTCAGATAAGTACTGCCAAATTTACGAAGCGAGAAAAATTCGTTAAAGCTTAAAATGATAGGAATTGTATCAAAAGCGGAAATTTAGCACCATTGCCTACAATTTGTATGTCCGTCTCGTATGATCTTTGTCAATTTTCGTGTCTTATTAATTATAGTATTTAACTATTTTTTAATAATTTTGTATTTTTTAAAGTTTTATTTTAAAACCTTCCCGCAAACTTTGTACAAAAACTCTGTATAAAATGTATCATTATAAATTTTAGATAAATCTTATATATATATATTGAATATTGTTTAAATTTAATGTATAGTGTGAGATCTCACCACCACTAAAGAAAACTGGAAAATATATACTTGCACACGTTCCTCGATTTATGCTTTTATAAAAATGGCCTGATAACTGATATTTAGAAAGCCGAAACTTTTAGTCTTTTTGCAATAAAAAAGAAATTCCTTCTAATAAATCAACGTTGTGCTGGAATTCGTACCTTGGTTGAAATAACATAACAGTATGTTAATATACGAGGGAGAGTCAGCTGAAACCCTTAAAAATTAACACATAATTATATTACAATATTTAAGGTTTGCATTTGACTCACTCTCGTACTATATACTGAATATTACTTACATGGAAATCTATAAACCTCCCTATTCACTTTAAAAATGATTTCGTAATTGTTTAAAGGGCAGAATTTCTTAACTCTTTAACGACAGAAACGCATTCGACTTATAACTGAACTGAATTTATCGGGACGAGAAAATTATTTTGTCAATTTTTAAACGGGTGAAACACAAGAGAGGAAACACGTGGATTGAAAACTGATTCCTATGATTATTAAGTAAAACCTACGGACGAGTTTAGACAAGTCTGGTAATGTATAAGTAGTGCTTGGAATATTACTCTAACGTTCCTGCCAGTTCTTGTGGAAGAATTTGTACAGGATGTCGCCTAATTTATATACAAGACCTAACATGCATCAATTCAAGCGACAAAATAATTGAAGAAGAAACAGTAGGTCCATATTAAATTCGAAACTGCCCTAATAATAACCTCGAGTTCTCCAGTTTTTAAGCCCGTCCGTAGCTCAGCGGAATGTTTCTTGCTGTCTCTGTCCATTTTTTTTTCTACACTAATAACAATTCGAGAACTGCTGAACTTATCTTGAAATTTTTCGAGAAAATGTCGAGCCACTTCAATTTTATTGAAATCAGACACTCCTAATGGGCACTTTACTTGAAAGTCACATGCATGTCAGTACGCGCATCCCGTGTGTACCGGCCTAACCATTATTCTAGTCGCGAACAAGAATAAAGCCCCGGCTGCTTACAGAATGCATTGGAATTAACTGTGTTTTATTTCTAATATAGTGCTCTTTTACAATACGATTTTAAGCTCTATTCTTCACTGTTATTGCACACAAACTGTAAAGTTTTTTCTGTACTCTGTATGGCACCAACAATGTCACAATCGAGAATGAGCTACTGTACATATGTTGCTGGAATATGGAGAAATCTTACGCAGTGTTCATAATAGGAGTTAAGTGTACATGTTGTGTTTAATGTGCACAGACACATTTTAAATGCTCGTAGTTATCAGAATTTTGCATAAAATCATATTTTCTGTTATTTATAACACAGGATAAACAGCTAGCATGTAGGAACTAAGAAGAATAGCAGAGTGAAAGAGCAAGAAATGTATGGCGATGAGTATGTTTCCCATTTCATAAGGGACGTGGCTGACATGTGGATGCTATCCATCGTCTTATGCTCACTGTACCAGTAATACCCTCCTTCTACGGGGCTCCCTCTCCATTTTTGTCTCATGACAGAGACGTCTGTCTTCCGAAAAGCTGTGGGTGTTTTAGCCAGAGACGATTCAAAGTATCCAAATTAACAATAAGCCATTTTTAGAATATTTCACAGTTGAATATTTTCAAAGTGTTTAATTTCAAAGAAAGAGACCAAAGCCGTGACTGGAATGTAGATTAAAAAAAAGTCGCTAATTAACGAGGTAACCGAACTGTTACTTACCAATATGGTCGCCATGTTGCGTTGCTTGTGTCGGCACTTGCTCACAACAGATTGCTTGTCTTTTAAATTCCCTCTTATATATAAGGGTATAATGGTATCCCGAGGAGCACTCCCTCCCCCCCTCCCCCCGCATGTTATTCCGCAAAAATTCAGAGTCGATGACCGCGCTTAGAGTTCAAGGGTAGACGGCTTGAGATTCATCCATGTTTTCCTCTTCCACCTTCATCTTTCCTTTTTTAGCACTTCTCACGTCGTTTCCGTTGGCCAACACCTAAGAAATGTGAATTTTATTTGCTCCCCGCTCTTTCTATACGTGCATGGAAACCATGTGGAACGCATGGCCAGATTTTTGGTAGCAAAATGTGTACACTGAATACCATCTTATAGATACAGCACTCATCCACTGGCTCTCCGATTCACACGCTTTGAGACGGCTTCGCTAAATTGGGTAGCCTCGCCATGTCAATCTATATGTCTGTCCGTCCGTATGGAACAACACGGCTCCCAATGGACGAATTTTTATGAAATTTGATGATTTTTCGAAGAACTGTCCAGAAAACTTGAGATTAATTAAAATTTAACAAGAATAACAATTACTTTAAATGAATATCTACGTACATGTATGGTAATATATCGCTCATTTCCCTATAGATGAGAAATTTTTCACGCGAAATTTGTAGAGAAAATCAAAGCACACATTTTAAGTTCAATAAATTATTTTCCGAAAAAAGTGCCTTTTGTGAGGTAATGTGAAAAAATTTAGTAGAGCCAGAGGCGCTCCAGATGACTAATGCGCATACGCATTACATGCTACATAACTAAGGTTACAGACACACATTCACAATATACTGAATTTCCACGACAACAGTGCTTGCGCAAACGCGCCTCAATATTACGTTTATATGTATATTGTCTGTCTTTTTCCATTATAGCTCGTTTTGTAGCTGTGCTTTATTATTTCCTCCAACATCCAGGAATTTTCCATGATAAGTTGGTTCCTATCACCACGGCATGGCGCGTCCTCAGGTTGCGGATGGAGGAACGACCTCCAGTATGGAGGGTAGCTGTGAATATATTGAATAAGCACTGCGTACAGCCGACAAGGAGTGGTACACCAGCTTTGGGGTTGGGCGAGTTGCTAATAACTCCTCACTGTAAAAAAAGTTTTCCGTTACGAAATGTTTACAAAAGCCTCGGATCTGGACTCATACTTTGGTACGACATAACCAACGGAAAAAGGAAATGAGATTTGGCACGTGGAATGTTAGGAGACAGTATGGGTAAGGTTCACTTACAGCAGCAGCCAGGGAATTAGCAAAATAAAAATTAGATTTAGTGGACGTGCAGGAGGTTAGGTTCAACACGGGGTAGGGTAAGAACAGGGGATTATAATTTTTTTATGGAAAAGGAAACGAATATCATCAATTGGTAAAAGGTAAATCAGTCCCATTACAGGCCCGAGGTATCTAGAGGGTTCCAAGAAGTTAAGGTTCCCAAATTACGTGACAATGACCCATCATCAATTGGGAATAGGATTTTTTTGTATACCACAGAATAGTATCAGCACTTAAGAGAGTAGAGTTTGTTAGTGATAGGAAGTTATATATAGTTCTAATAGGTTGAGGGTGTAATATCATTGTTCTGAATGTGCAGGCACCAAGTGAGAAGAAAAGTGATGATTCAAAAGACAGTTTTTGTGAGAAATCAGAGGAGGCTTTTAATCATTTTCGTACGTAGCATACGGAAATTTATTAGGAGATTTTAATGCATAAGTGGAGAAAGAAAATACTTTCAAGCCGACAACTGGGAATGACAGTCTACATCAGGATAGTAATGATAATGGTGTTAGAATAGTAGACTTTGCCACATCAAAAAATGTAGTTGTTTAGAGCACGATGTTCTTGCACCAAAACATTCATAAGTACGCCTGGACTTCTCCTGGGAAGAATCACAACCAGATTGATCAAATATTGATAGATGGAAGATGGCTTTCGAGTATACTAGATGTACGAAGTTTCAGGGAACTGACTTTGATACTGATCACTATCTGGTGGTTGAAAAAGTTAGGGCAAGATTGGCAGTAAGCAAACAAACAGCACAGAAGTTTGATGGGGAAAGATTGAATCTCCGGAAGTTAAATGAGCTGGAGGTTAGGAAACAATACGAG
>Ga0136643_10003242_pt1 | contig 21788 bp, 8 predicted proteins | sample TergutLab28metaG_FD_96883 | JGI IMG/M metagenome (GOLD analysis project Ga0136643, IMG submission 96883) | Labiotermes labralis P1 segment gut microbial communities from Petit-Saut dam, French Guiana - Lab288 P1 (version 3) (version 3) | ecosystem: Host-associated > Arthropoda: Insects >...
GCTGAGTGGACCCCGTTCCAGACCCACTACTACTCAGAAAATCTGGTAGCGCCGGGGATCGAACCCGGGACCTCTGTATCTGTAGCCAGAAACTCTGACCACTAGACTACAGAGGCGGTCACTTATTGACACACAGACTGGATTTATAAGGCTCCTCCTCCAACATTTCGATAATTTCTTTTCAGACTACAAGCCGTTACATCCAAGAACACAGCAATATTTAAATTTGCTTAAGTTAACTGCTTTCAAATAAAATAAAAGTATTTTTTTTAAGTGAGACCTATTTTCTATCAGCAAGGCTGCTTCCGTACCTTGCAACTATTAAGAAATCATACTGGATTTTCTGGCTGTCCGAGAATTGTATCTGACCAGTAAACATAATATTTAAAAAAGACGAGTTAAATGTTAAAAATCGTAGCAAGATTATGAATTTAAAATTACACAGGAAGTGTTGCTTATAAAATCTGTATACATTGAAACTTCAAGTACAATACAACGCAATTCGAATGGTTTAAAGTATATTTCATTGTTTTCATATTTTCCGTGACTAATAAATAAGAAAATATTCACTTCTGATCTTCTAATTCATGTACCAGTAGTCTTCAATGCAGTTGTCTGAAGTTCCCTTAACATGACAAGCATTGAAGAAACTGTTTGTCATAATAGTAGTCGAAGCGTAGTTAAATTAAATTAAGAAGAGTTCATGGTATAAGACTTCAGTGTAATTTACTTACTTATTCCATGGAGCAGAGTCGTTCTTGAGAAGCTAGTTCTCAGCTAGTCAAGAAATTCCCCGCATTTTATGGAAGCCGAAGGTTAATTACCACATTCACAAGTGCTCGCCACCTGTCCCTACCAGATCAATCCAGTCTATGTCCTCCATTCCACTTCCTGAAGCTCCATCTTGGTATTTTCCTCCCATCTACGCCTGGATCTTTCAAGCGGTTTATTTCCCTCAAGTTTCCACACCAAAACCCCATATACGCCTCTCCTCTTCCCCATGCATACTACATGTTTCGCCCATATCATTGTTCTCGACTTAGGTGTAACATGATGACAAAATTTCTGTCAGTTGCAACTTGTGCATTGTTCGAAAATGAATTAGTTTAAAATGAAAAAAGCCAGACTGTTACTCACCAGTAGTACTTGTTGGAGAAAGGCTATGTGGTGGTGGTGAGGGGTAGAAGCGTGGTTGTTGAATGCATGGTGAAGTGGCTGCGTCGTCTGCATCACACGTTCGCCACGGCGAGTCCTTATCCTGGCAGTAGCTTGTAGTAGACACTGCAGGATCGTTGTTCGTAGAGCAGGAACCAGTTTTCTGTTGTTCACCGACGACACCAACCCCGAATTGCTGCCTTAGTGTTTGTAAATGTGTTTGATTTCTGTGTTGTATATCTGTGGAGGAAGATGTCAGGTTCGAGAAACAATTCCGACTTCCATCATTTGCCCACATTTCGTACCAACACACAGCTGAATACAACGTCTCGCTTCCGGACGCTGCATCTTCTTTATTCTGGTCTTCACTGTTGCAGATCATGTCTTGCCCTTGATCTGTGTTGTTTTCGATGTTATGTGTAACTGCTTCCTGATATATAACAGATTCTTGTCCAAGATGTGGGTCCGCTTGTTCGCCGGTCAGTCCTTCAACATCAAACTCACACTGAAGAGACCTGAACTGGTCGATTTCAAGTGAAACCAAAGTACAAGTAACACTCTCATCCCCACTCATACTTGTCATTTTCCACCCCCACCCCCTTAGAGTGACACTTATACCTGAAGCTTCGGCACAATCTCTCCTCCTCTCAATACTTTTATCTTGGTTTTTCCTATGGCTATTGGTATTTCCTTCTCAAACCATCCCTTCATGGGGGAGGTGATAGTGACGACAGCAAGTGAAATAGTACTCTTCTATTCACTGCGAGTTCTTGGAAGGATCATCTGAAAGTATCACAAGACACGTGGAGTCAGAATTCACGTTCATCAAGACGCCAAATTGTTCGGGCTATGTGTCGCAGGACAAATTTTTAATACAAAGACAGAATTATACGAAGACATGTAATTAATATTTCGTATAGTAAGCTCAGTTTCAGTATACAATTAGACCAAAACAACAAATCTTATATTCTCGGAAAATTAAGAAAATCTTAATTTTACTAATATTTTATATTATTCAGACCAATATTTTTGCTTCTTTCCATCGCTTGTGTAATAATGTTTAAATGGAAATATTTAAAGTACATTTTATTGTATTGACGATATATTTTAAAATGCTCTTTGTTTTACAGTTTATGGCATTGAATTACAAGTTCATTCGTGAAATATAATGTCGAAATCTATAGGAAGGAATCGGTCATAGCCTAATTTAAAGTACTATTCGTATATTTGCCTAGAGTAGGTGAGAATAACCACTAAAACCTTGGTCAGTGTACCTGTTTTCCGGGCCGAGATTTGAACTTACGACCTTACGAAAAATAAGTAAAAACAAGGATAACTTGAATGTGAATTTCAGTGGTCTTTAGGTGAGTCATCCCCGTTGTGTTCATTAACATGAGCAAGGAATAAGTTTAAATAAGTCGAAACACAACTAGCATCTTAGGTAGTATTATTTTATTTAATGTGACGACATGTTTCGGCCCCTATTTTGGTCCATCATCAGGTCACAAGTAAGAATTTGAGGAAGTTATAAACTGTAAATCATAAAATAAATTATATAGATCTCGTTGAATTTTAGATCTATATAACTTATTTTATGAATTACAGTGTATAACTTCCTCAGATTCTTACTTGTTACATGATGATGGCCCAAAACAGGGGCGAAACATGTCGTCACCTTAAACAAAAATAAAACTACCTAATATACTATTTGTGTTTCGACTTTTTTAAACTTATTTTTGCTTATGTGAATTTCAGTGATTTTGTCTATTGTTTTGTAGTATGATAAAATAATTGCGGAGGAATTACAGATTGAAATTTGTAGTGTAGTTCTTATTAGACATATTAAAATCAGTAACACCACTATACAGGTCCTTACTAAAATGCTGTAACTTTGCTAGATTTTTCTAATCATGTAAATTACAAAAGTATCTAATGAACGGCATTCTATATTGCTACATGTTTCGATTCCTAAGGAATCATCTTCACACAATTCATACAAAACTTTTAAATGACGTCAGTTCTTGGTGTTTTTTACATTACACTTTAGTGAGCTAGTAACTGGAAAACTTATAGTGGTTTAAAACGATAAATGAGTAAAATTTCACTAAAGCGTAATGTAAAAACACGAAGAACTGGTATGGCTTAAATGTTGTGAATGACTTGCCTGATGAGGATACCTTCATAGTCGAAACACGTAGCAATATCGAATGCCTTTCATTAAATAGTACTGTGAATAACTGAAGTGTTTCATATTATTTTTACGCGAATTTGCAAAACGGCGAGACGACTCAAAATTAGTTTTAGAAGTATCGTTTCCAGTTAGCCCCAGTTCTTAACAACAGCTTCTCCTACAAAAATTAATTTTATAAATATAGCAATACACTTAATGTTTACAAGGTGACGATATGAGATTATGTCAGTATGCAAGGGTTGCAGAATTTTTGTCATTAGTGAACACTTCAAGAGCGACTCTGGGATAAATCCAGACTTTGGATATTTTTCTCCGAATTAAAGGCGGCCACAACTTGAAACGACTATTTATCCGTATCCAGCGCCGAGGTATAAAAGTCGTCGTGTTTTAGCTAAGCGTCCGATATGTCCCAACCGGTCTTCAAAACGCAGTATGCCAGAGACTGTTCCCCGTTATGGGCCGGGATAGCACAGTAGGTGTAGCGACTCGATACGGGCTGGATGGTCCGGGGATCGAATCCCGGTGGGGGGGGGGCGATATTTTCCGCGACCGTGCAAACCGGTTCTCGGTCCTACCCAACCTCCTATACAATGGGTACCGGGTCCTTCGCGGGAGGAAAGCTGCCGAAACGCGGCGTTGACCACAACCCCATCTAGCGCAGAGGTCAAAGAAAGAGTCGAGCTATACCAGACTCCCTCTGTGGGCCTTCGTGGCCTGTTCTAGGGTGAACTTTACCTTTACCTTTACTTAACTGTTCCCCGTTAGATAAAGCAGCAGAACGCAGCAGCTCATCATTCACCTGCAGCTAGCGCAAAGGTGCAGATACATTCGAAGGTTTACCCTTCTGTACCTACCTGGAGGCTTTCACGATGTGATGAAGACGAACAAATTTCGAAAGAGAGTCTTTAAGGTTCTTGCAACATGTACTGTTAAAAGTTTGTTCCTGCGTTTCGGAGGAACGTACTAAATCCAGCTGAATTTTGGGTAATACGGATTCAGATGGCTGCTCAAGAGACTGAGAGGAGGAAGTGTGTCGACAATACACGAAGTTTACAAGGATTGTAGTCAATCAAGACAACGGAATCGGAAGAAGGTACACAACTTGTACCGAGGTACTGGGAATTAGGGATTCGCAATGGGGTACCCAGGATGACAAACAACCACAACCCTGGCGATAACTGAGTGTAATCAACATATTTCCTCCTACAATACATCTCAGCAGCCACGCGAAGCTCCATAAGTCACGTTGAACAGATAAGCACCGCGTTCACCGAAACGTCGTAATTAACTTTTCATTCTGCAGCGTGTAATAATCCAGACGACTATCGTTTAGCAACACATTCCTGAACGTCCGAAAACTTACAACAGGAAAACTTATCTTTCGACTTTTGCGTCCATTCAGCCTCTCTGTCGGAGGATATTGTCAGCAACATTCCCGGGATGAAAGTGATTACTATGTATATCTAACCCACTCACCTCATATATATATATATATATATATATATATATGACATGTAAAATGCGTGGACCTGTAAGTCCACATCACCATATGAGGAATCGTAAGGGGCACACATGAAACTATCAGTGTTGGCTTCGCAGTCTGATAAGCAACGTGTCTTTGTAACATGTCGTATAACCACGTAACGTTGCTGAGATATGTCCCTTATGGGGTCCTGTAAGTTAATGGTTAAAGATACTCTTTTTCTCTGCCCAGGTAAAATTCTGTACAAACTGTACAAATAAATTCAATTATATAGGGTTGTGAAAAGTACGGGTTTCTGTACTGTGTCCGAATAAAACGCGGTCCGTGCAGCAAAAATGCTTCTGTCCTCAGATGATAGAATGGGAAGGCACCTATTCATTTGTGTCTGACAGTTAAATTTCCCAAACCAGTGAACCTCTTCAGGGGCTAACAACCTTGGCAATTTAATGTGCCCATTGTCTAGAAATCCTGTGAGCCTCAACCTGCTGGAGACTTAGAGGGCTGTCCAGGTCTACATAGGGAGAACTTACTGAACCTTCTCGCTTAGGGCTTAAGTTTTTTTTTTTTCAGAGTACTACACGGTAAATAAAATTTGAAAAATGAATAACCATAAATAGATTCCATAATCAGTAATCTCCTGAAAATTAACATTATTATTTTGTCAGAGGCTACTGCAACGAAACCGAGATAAACAACTTTAAAATTAATATATCAAACAACAAATGCAGTTAATAAACGAAATTTATGACTAGTGTTAATCTACTACGTTTTTCGGCACCGGATTGGCATCCTCAGAGATTCTTTCAGGTCAAAGTAATACATGCCAAACCCTCTAATTTAGGTATGTATCGCCCTCACTGGAATGATTAAAATATTAAAATCCTAAAATAAATAAAATTGATAAGCATAAATTTATAATATTTTGATATTAAAACTGCGTGGTAGCTCTTCTCAGCCCAAGTTCCTAGCTATTTATATTCGATAGGCTGCATGTACAAAGACATATGTCTCGATATTTGTGATCCGAAGAGATCGTATCCTGTAAATATGTTAACATTACTAATTTTACATAACTGAATATATATTAATACTATTCACAGAAAATAAACTTACGTTATGAAATATAGAGCATATATCAGAGTACCTACCAGATGAAGCGTGTGAAGTGTGTAGTGTCGGGCGACGAACTGTGCTAAAATGAGTGCCCTGTGAAATTGTTTAGAGGAAGTGCAGTGTCTGTGTGTCCGTGTGAGAACGGAGCACAATATCGGTTAAATAAATCCTTTATTTGTTCTTGTTCTTGACTCTTACTCTTAACACGCAGTTATGTAATCTGTTGTACGTTCTGGATTATACTACACAAAATCATTTCCTCTAAATAATGTTGACAATTATTCAGTCATGTAAAATTAATAATGCTAACATATTTGGAGGACGAGATATTTTTGGATCGCTTAGATAGAGACAGATGTTTGTATACAAACTGTATACTGAATATAAACAGCTACGGATGCGTACCTGGAACAGCTACCACGTAGCTACTACGTAGCTATAAAATCACAACACTGTAACTTTGTTCTTCCAATTTTACTTATTTTGGAATTTTAATCATTTCAGTGAGGGCGATGCATACTAAATTAGCGGGCTGGCCTTTTATTGCTTTGATCTGAAAGACTTCCTGGGGATGGCCCCCCGGTGCCGAAACACGTAGTAGATTAATACTTGCCATATATTTCATTTATTAAGTGCATTTGTCGCTTGATATATTAAATAAAATAATGTACACGGTTTGAATAACTTATTCTTCTTCCTCTTCTTTTGGTGCTACATCTCTCTATGAGTTTAAGTCTGCTCAACAATTCCCTTCCATGTTTCTCTGTCCAGAGCCATCTTACTCCAATTCTGTATCTTCTTTGTCCCCATATCCGCTTGACTTATCCTCCTATCCGTACCTCGGTCTACCAAACTTTCTTACCGCACTTCGTCTCCACTCTCTAATCCTTCTAACCGTCCTTTTTTCATCTATTCTTACAATATGCCAAACCCACTTTATTCTCTGTGTTTTTATACGTCTAACTACATCTGCTTCTTTGGTTAGCAAATCGATTTCCTCGTTAATTCTCATCCTCCATCTCCCATCTTGATTTTGAATTGGGCCGTGTATCTTACTCGTTACTCCAGTTTCAAATAATCTTAATTATTGCTCATGTATGTGTTTTACTACAGAAGTTTCGCATCCATACGTGACTACTAGTCTTACCAGACTCTTAAAGATGCGCTTTTTATAATTTGTTGGTAGTAATTTACTGAACATAATTTTTTATTTACATAAAATACGTTATTTCCTCCTGCTGTACTGCATGAAAAACAGAAAAAAATGTGTTCATTTGCAATTTTCAAGGCCTTGCTGAATTATCTTCGTCATGATGATCTATAGTGAAACGTAGATAACATGTATACGTCTATAATTGTCCAAGGCGTCTGTTTTCCAACGTTTGAATACGTTCATCTTTACTAGAATGAAGAAAGCATATTTGAGTATCTTAGAGTATCATTTATTAAGATATAAGTCGTTGGACTTTTACACCCTGTCAATAACATTGTACCAGACGACACGGCTTTACATCGCTGAAGACTGGTCTTCAAGACAATAATTAACAGGTGGGACAATGCGCGTATTGCTTAATGTTGAGGCGCGTTCGTGCAACCATTGTTGACGTGGAAAAGCAATTAGAGTTAAACAACCTGAGTGGGTATTCGTTTCCAGCATGCAATGCGTGTGCACCGTATTATCTCTGGCCTGCCCTGCTGTACAATAAACGGCACGATTTTCGAAAAAAAATTGTTATTGAACACAAAATGTGTGTTTTGATTTCCCCTACGACTTTTGTATGAAAAATTTCTCATTTTAAGAAGAAATGAGCCAGATTTAATAAAAAAAATCTCTAGTGGTCTTCATGTAAACTACCCTTTATACTTGTCCGACTTAATGAAACTAGAATTTTGTCGACAGTTGTTCGAAAAATATCCAACTCTCAAATTTCTTGAAAATCCGTCCGGTGGGAGCAGAGTTGTTCCATGCGGACAGACGGACAGAAATGACGAAGCTATTAGTCGCTTTTCGCAATTTTGCGAGGGCGCCTAAAAAGTAGAAATCAACATTTATTTCTTCTTGAACACTTCCGCAAAATTCCGAAGAGCTACTATTTTCCTCATTATACCTCTCTGCTCTTCCGTCAGTCCATCAGTCTGTCTGTCAATCCGCACGGAGGAACTCGGATTCCAGAAAAGGGATTTTTATGAAATTTTATACAGTATCTAAGCATTATTTCCCGAAAATATGTCGATAAAGTACAACGTTCATTAAAATATGACACGAATAAAGGATACTTTACATGAAGACGTATATATTTTTAATAATATCTCGCTTATTTCTTCTTAGAATGAGAAATATTTCAGAAAGAATTTGTAGAGAAAATCAAAACACCCATATTCTGTTCTGAAGCTTTTCCCGAAAAGTCGTGCCGTTTGTGAGATAATATGCAAAAATAGCTGACCCGGACAGGCCACAGATGACAGTACTGTGTATGCGCATTCCATCCTGAATAAGTAAGGTTACAGACACACACTCTGAATATGTAAAGCTCACAGCTTTTCACGGCAGGTTATACGATCATGTCTCAATGTTACATTTATACATATAATGACTATCTTGTCAGGCGCTTTCGCAATATTACGAAAAGCTATTATTAGCTTCGTCATATCCGTCCGCCCCCCCCCCCGTCCGTCCGTCTGTCCGCATGAAACAAATCTGCTCCCACATAAAGAAGTATTATAATAATTGATATTTGAGTATATTTCGAAAAACCGTCCAGAATAACCAAGTTTCTTTAAAATCGGGCAAGAATAACGACTACTTTACTTGAAGACCAATAGACTTTATAATTATATATAACTCAGTTCTTCTTAGAATAAGAATGGTTTCACACAAAGTGGTTGAGGAAATCAAAACACACATTTTGTGCTCAATAACTCTTTTTCGAAAATCGTTCAGTTTACGAGATAATGTGGAAAATGTTTTTAGAGTGAGGCAGGCAAAAGACGACAATATGGTGCATGCGCATTGCATTTTGGATACCTAAGGCTATACAACGCACTCACGAAGTGTAATACTTACTGCTTTTCCACAGCAACAATGGTTGCAAGAACGCGCCTGAAATTTGCGTTCTACGTACAGTACATCGCCTGTCTTTTTAGTACTGTCCTTGATTTGCCTGTTAAAGGTACCACACAGCAGTGTATAGAGGTACTGCAGGAACTCACGATCAATAGGATATTTAACGCATGTGGTTCACGGGTTCCTAGTTTTTACAGACGGAATTCCCCCTGCCATAACATTACTGAAATACACAAATAAGAAAACCTCCAGTTAGCCACGATTCTGAGCCCGTAACATCCATATATAATTCTCATAACACGTATCCAATCCTGTCAGGTTTTGGAACTTTTTCTGTGTGGGCAGTGAACTATATGGATTAAATGAAAAAAAAAGGTAATTATATTATTTAAAAAATAATCGCCTAATGCATATTAACTTACAGGACCGTATAGCTCAGTCGGTAATGTAATTGGCTGTGTTCTGAAATGCTCTTTCTTTCGTTTTAAATACTGCGACTTTCCTCTTCACCATTGCTTCCAGCAAATCTGTGGAACCATAAAAATTTTTATCCAACAAAGATTGTCAGTGTCCTAGTGAGGTAAAACTCCCCGAGTCTGAAGTAACTTCTTGTGTATAGTCAGTAATATGTGGAGCTTGAACTCCTTTCTCCATGTAAATTTTTATAGTGTGATGCTTGAACACAGCAACAAATTTACATGTGAGTTGCCTTCGCCAACTTTGTGGAACACTCTTCTTCATGACAAGCAACTAGCCGCTTTCTTGTCAGGAAAACCCTACAACTATGGTATCTGCTAATTTAACTGTTCATAGGAGTACTTCGCTGGATCCAGCCCTCAGACCTGTAAATCTATTTTACATTCCCACAGTCTGTAAAGAAAGTCTTAAAATTATCTTCCTATCTACACCTAGTAATTCGATGAAGCCTCTGTAAGTTTCACTCATTTCCCTTCAGATTTAATACGAAACAAGGACTGCAATATATAAACTGCTTCAATTCCATTAACACATCTACCCCATAACGTGATTGTATGCCGGAATGTTTGTACAAAATGGATACTTACAACCTGTGTTAAGGTGTTGCTTCTCTCCGACAAGACGGATTGATGTGTTGGTCAACACTGCCTGGCTAGATATTGAGTCTAGGAGAAAAAAGACAAGAAGTTGATGGTGACACTGACCTACCACCCCGTCCTTCACCTACCCCTCCCCCCGCCCTCCGCAACCCTCAAGACTAGACATACCCGCGACATAACACGGCACTGATGGCAGACATTCTAACCCTGCGGGAGTGAAAACACCACCTCTCTGTCCGAGACAAGACGTGGCAACCAATAGTATAGATAAAATTTCAGTATGCTAACTACGAGTGTTTATAGAAACTTGAACCGTATGCTTGCAGGAAAGGAGACAACTCCGTCAATAGGGCTGTATTGAGTGACAGTGAAATGAATAGCAGAGGTTCGATTCCCACTAGGAGCTGGGTATTCTATAACCTGTATCGCGTTCGGTCCAACCTGGAGACCAACTTGAATAAGGGTACTAGGCGGTCTTTCACTAGGAATAAGGCGACCGCAGCGTGAATCTAATCACGCATCTCAATACAGTATCGAAATTGAAGGCATTACTGACATTCCTCCACACATTCCAAGCGAGCTGCTTAAGATGTGTGTGTGTGTGTGTGTTTGTGCGCGTGCGCGCTCGTACGCTTGCACGTATGTCATATCCAGGACAGCTTAGTGACCTGCTACTGGCTAGAGAGCTGGCCCCATCAATCCGTGTACGGCTAAAACCTTCAATCTTCACCACATTCCGACTGGAGCCGGCATTGCTGTCAGATTAGGCTTTATCTTGGACAACGGATGTAACTTGTTTCGATTCCTGACATGAACAAGAGATATTTCTCCTCTCCAAACTGTTCAGACCGGCTATTCAAGGGTATCGCGGGTTTTTCCCCTTTCGATAACGCTATTGTGTCATGAATCCATAAAACCTATCTCTCACCACAATCGAGTGATTAGGATGGAGCTGTACCTCCATTCCTCCATATGCCTTCATGGCGTGAACACGTATTCTACCTTTTAAATAATGGACACACAAGTTCTACGTCCGTTTGAGTAAGGATCCATACTACGAAAACACATACTTTTTATATATATATACACGGTCCGTGCATCGTTAATCGAATTTAATAATTTTCCAACAAGATGCGACTTATCCAGTTTATTTCATTTCTGTAGACAGCTGTACATGTTTCGGGTGTTGACACTCATCATCAGGAGCTCGTAAAACAGTAAATACAGCTTCTGATAATGATTAGCTGCAATGAGTAAAATACGCTGCTATTAATACTAATGTATAATTTAAAATTCTAGATTGTTCATATTGAATGCTAGTAACATTCAATATGACCAATCTAGAATTTTAAATTTTACATTAGTATTAATAGCAGCGTATTTTACTAATTGCAGTTAATCAATACCAGAAACTGTATTTACAGTTTTACGAACTCCTGATGATGGATGTCAACACCCGAAATATGTAGAGCTGCCTACAGAAATGTAATAAACTGAATAAGTTACGCCTTCTTGGAAAATTATTAAATTCGAAAACACGAACCTCTTACACTGCGCTGAGAATTATAAATCGTGAATTTTTACCTCCCTCCTTCCACAAGTCTAACTGTTGTTAAATCTGAGCACAATTACAAATTTACAACTCTCTACTATTTAGTTTTCTTCCTGTCTGAAGGACATGGCTTAAGTTGTTTAATCATTGGATGAATCTATGTCATACGATGACTTAAAATGCCCACATTCCTGAGTATTTAGTCCTGTCTCAACACGTCATCTTACACTGACATCTACTACTGTCTGGCGTCCGTAGTGAATGGTTAGTGCAACCCGACTGAGTGTGCTTCTTACAGGACAATGTCTAATATTTTGCATCAAAGAACTGAATATAATACGGAGAATTACCCAAATAAATAACACTAAACCCTTGTCTGTTAGAGACGACGCCACCGCACGGTCTCGAGGGGTAGAAGAAAGATCATGTAGTGACGGAGGGAAATATTCCAGAATAACGGACTTCCCAACTACATCTCTTTAAAAGCCTGAAAAGTTTCAAATAAATAGGAGCTGGGCCACCTGCAGTTAAAGGGTTAATGATTTCAGCCATTACTTTACCTACAGAGTGAATAAGAATGGAACCCAGGAATTGATGATTAGGTGGTTCAATTTTCTTTTAACAAATCTGAAATGTTGTATATTTAAATGAAGAGACTATCCCCGATCTTGATGACAATCAGGACGACAGAAGAATTGCAAGTTTACTTCTACGTTCCATAACCACGCGTAAGACGGAGCTGACAGGTCAGCATCACGCCTGTGGCGCTGTGTATCCAGTGGAAGATTGCTCCGTACCCAATGCGTAGCGGAAACGTGATACCCATGGCCAATATGCGAGCAATGGAGTATAAATATTTATTGCTTCTGCCAGGAATCGAACCGCAATTTATTTGTTATTCGGTCCTTAGAAGAGTTACTGTGTTAACCCACTTACTTAGACGTCGATAAAAGTTCTCAGGGCTTTCCGCTGGTTTGTTGATCACTTGGTGTTCTTCCTTGGATTTTAGAATCCGTTTGTACTTCTGCCATTCGTCTCGTCAGACCCCGTCACCACTCCCAAATCAAAGTCCAGAATTTAACATGCAGTGCCAATATGAAGCGTCTCTTTTCGTTTGGTAAGGCAGGTATTAGTCACAACGAGACAGTGGCCGCACATTCTCTACCAGTGATACCATCACACTCCAGGCATGTCAATCCCCTGACGTCTACACAAACAAAGTGATCTGTCCCTCTGAGTCTATAGTCTGTCAGTCCATTATTGTTTTCATGTTCTTGTGCAATGCACAGACGGCACAACACGGACGACCTTGCTAAGTGTACCTTTTAGGAGAAGCCTGCAAACAAACCCTTGTAGACGGAAATACATACTTTGTTTCTGTGGGGTTCATATTCCGCTCATATTATTACAGATACTCGTATATATATGTTAAAGATCTTTTACGTACATATATAGATGAAAATACAGACATCCTAACAATAGAAGAGCTAAATAAAGTACTGGAACATGCAAAAAACAGGAAAATCCCGCTACTAGTTAACTTAACAATGCAACTATAGAAATTTGGAGGAAATTAATTAAAAGTGCACAGTTATTCAATAACCTAGTGGATAAATCCAACACCTAGAGAATGGGAAAGGAAATAATTATAATTATACATAAAAAGGGTCGAGAAGTAATTGTGAAAGCTAGAGAGAAATACATTACTGGCACAGTCTTTGGACTATTTACAAACATAATAAAAACAAAATAAGTGCTCATTAGGAAGTAGACATGGCAGAGGAAATATGTGGCTTTAGAAAAGGACGTAGTTGTGTAGATGCAATATTGACATCGCATCAGACACTCGAAAAAAGAAAGAACATTTCTGGACACTATTTATTTCATTCATAGATTACGAGACGGCATATGATAACGTCGAAAGAGACGTGTTGTGGAAAATGATGGAAAATCAAGTCACAAATTCACTATTAAAGACAAAAATTTATTTATGAGAATACAATTTTAGTATCAAATTTACTAATGGCACTACATCAGAAACAAACCGAATAAATATCGGCGTAAACTCGCCCGGAAGGACAAAGACGCAAATAACAGCACTTCTGGGAAGCGACGTCTCGTAGCGTTGCAGAACTGTCGTCTTGGAGAACTTTGCGTTCCTGCATGTTCATAGCAGAAGACAGACCAAAGGACATACTTCAAAATCCACGTCTCAAGTGTCTGAATTTTAACATGAGGCGCTGGCCTTCATTTCCATCGGTTTCTCCACCCCTAGCAAAATGCGAGTTAGACCTTTAAATTTGTTGCATATAGTCCTTCCTAGTTTATTAATCATCAATCAATTTAGCTTTCGACGTATAGTGATTAGGTTACGGTCTTATCCGTCCGGGTTTCAAATCGTAGTAGGAGAAAGATATTTTTCTCCAAAACTTTCCGACCGGATCTGAGGATCGCTCAATTCTATATTGAACAGGTACTGGGGTTCTTACACGGGGTAGAGCGAGAGGAGCGTGAGTTTGCCCAAGAGTGTTCTAATTTAGTCACAATAATTAATTTCCTTCCGACATAAAGATTTCTCGTAATTCTTGTTCACATAATCAAAATACAATATAATTTCAGGCTTGATGTTCATAGGGCCGTGAATCGTAATATATTTCTGTAGTAAAACCAACTAGATGCATCAATGAAGCAGAAAGCAGTATCTGTTTGACAAATGCCTGTTGCTGTATGTACAGTCTTGAACTCCTGATGATAGACGGAAAGACCGTCCAAAACATGTAGTGTTGCTCCAAATAAAATAAATTTGAGACACTAATGCATCTAGTTGGTTTTACTATAGAAATATAATTTCAGACCTTATTTTTAAATGTTTGTTCTGTTCCGAATATCCACCATAGTTAACAGTCATTCCAATCGATTTCTTCCCATAATCTGCACTGTTAAAGATCGTCTGTTTCCTTTCGAATATTTCCACCCATTCCTGTAATCTTATGCGTATTGGACCGTGCATCATCTTGATATTTGAATGAAGGTAGACCAACTTGATGACACTTGCTTTATTATGTCAATTTACTGCTCAGCATGTTTCAAATGTTAATACATCCATCTTCAGGAGCTTGCGACTACTTGGTGCGTTATTGTGTAGGCTGTAATGTGCTGACTTGAGGCCTCAAGTCAGCATATTACAGCCGACAGAATAACGCACCAAGTAGTCGCAAGCTCCTGAAGATGGATGTATTAACATCTGGAACATGTTGAGAAGTAAATTGACATAATAAAGCAAGTGTCATCAAGTTGGTCTACCTTTATTCAAATACCATTCCTGTAATGTCTGGTATTTCACGTACCCAAATTATCCTCATTGCGAAATATTATTTTCCGTAAATTTCAATATCCCTCACATCCTGTCATTACACACATTTTTTTTTTATTTTAGACACGTTCACGTAATTACAGGATGCGCCTTTTAGCTTCGTCACGTTCTTCCTTTCGTCCGTCTGTCCGCATATATCAGTGCCGCTCCCACTGGATGGATTTCCATGAAGTTTGGCTTCAGGGACGTTTGTAAAAAATCAATTCTAATTCATTTAAAATCGGTCAAAAATATCGGGCACGTTTCATGACAACCGAAGTACTTTATATTGTTACTGGCTACATTAAATCTCAATAAAAGCGTTCTCTTCAAGTAAAATGGTATCTGGCTCTTAGGATAGTCGAAGACGTGTGTATAAATACACACACACACACATATATATACATATATATATTATGCGAAAGCTCCTCCAACGTATTATTGTCACTTCTGAAAACGAGTTAGGTTGAAATGGATTTCACGTTTCCATTGCGATGAGAATTTGACTGGTGTCTCTAAATAATGGCCCTCCAGCCCGCGGCCGCCAGATTGTATTATGCTGCCCGAGTTCGCGTTTGTAATTTTTGTATATACTGTACTCTATATACTCTAAATTCTACACAGTAATTTAGACGGTTAGCAGAGCACGTGCGGCCAGCGAACCAATCCACAATAACTGATGTGGCCCTTTGCCATAAAATTTTGGGCAGCCATGATCTGTGCATTTACACTCTAAACATCAAGGAGCTAAGTTCTTCATCAATGTTGTTAATCACTTATGCGAATAAAGGTAAGTTATGTGATGTTGCAGCAATTACGTATCACTCTTAAAATCATTTACTTTTTGGATTGCTTTTAGAGGAGAGGAATGCCCCCTTTCTGAGACTAAAAATAAGATTAATGCGTATTCAGTTGAGGTAGAGCTACTGTTACCTTCTGGGAAGTCCAAGTGTTGGGTAAGAAAGCTTTCTTTTCCTTTCTAACCGCGGACGACGGACGAAGTGCATAGAAAAAATTCCAAAATGACTACAAGAAATAACAGAGTAGAAAATGCTACTCTTAGAAGTCTTGCAATTTTTGAAGGTTCACACATTTCACTGCCCCTCCCTCTGTCCTTTTATTTTAAAATTACATTGAAACTTGAAATAAAGTCTCTTTAACTCTTTACGACAGAAAACTTACCTGTTTAATGTTTCACTCACACGAATCACTCCCGGCCGCCCTTACCCCCTGTGCCCCGTCCCCGTCTTACACATTAACGTGTATAAACACTTTTATTTTAAAACTATAAGTGTTTGTAGGGTATGCTTATGAATGTCACGTATCTTGCAGTTCATAATTACCAATAAATTATTATGCATACACAAAATGCAAACAGCTAATCTCTCTGAAAACCGTTACAAAGTTTCCACGAATATAAATGCAAATAGGTAAATAAATAAATGAGCTATATTTGAGAGTATATGTATTGTCTGCCAAGAAAATTCCTTTTTTTTAGGGGGGGGGGGACTGAGCTCAAATTTTCAAAAATTCTCGCTATTCAGTACTTTTTTAATGAATGCTTCTCATGAAACTTCAGATATGAAACTCTTTTCTTAAATCTTTCTAGTTTTGATAAAACGAAAGCCATTTGGATTAGAATGTCACCTAAGGCATCCAGACCGTTTCGGGGGATAAAGCTGGGATGCGAAATGGTACAATGTCTGTTCCAGAGTGGGGGGGGATCATTTTAATAAAGGCAACAGGAGAAATCGTTTTGCTATGCAGATTACTAACAGATCCCTTCATCCGTGCTATCCTCTCCTCCTCCCCATACCTACTTTACCCTGGGTATGTCATACCCACGTGGTGCCACTCTGCATCAGCCTATGAAAAATCGACACCACTACATTCCTACCCCCTCCATACACCCCACCCACCCCACCCTATCAACTCTCATCGTAATTACAGAATCTCCAACACACACTGTCTCTCCCAACAAAGATTTTTCATTGTATTTTTCCTCATTTACCAAAAATTCCCTTCTTGAGAACTCTTTCTAAGTATGAAGAAATTCGTGCGTACACAATTCACCATAAGTTCTGCAACGTTCGTGTGACGCTTGCATCCCATAAGAGCTACAGTCTACGCGCTGAAGTTAGCAGCAACAATAAACTAGTAATTGTACAAATTTGCAGTCTGCTTGTGCATATAATGGCTGCAGTTCTGGCAAGGATAAGATAAGAGACACAACTGCAATAATTCAGCACCTTTATATTCAGCAAACTTCTTTCTACGTTATATATACCAATATTTCTACTAGTAACGTTTGCTGTTTTTTTCGCCTCTACTTTACAGTACGAAATTCTGTGATTCTGTAGACATGTTCAGTACTTCTTGTAATAAAACCAACTAGATGCACTAATTTCTCAAATTTATTTTTGGAATAAAATTCTACATGTTTCGGACAGTTCCCTTGCCCAACATCAGGAGTTTTTCACTGTACACACAGCAATGGTATATATCATACAGATTTACTGACAGCTTGCGAGAAGGATCAGGACGGAACTGCTGTGTGTACTATTGCTTTGTGTACAGTGAAGAACTCCTGACAATGGACCTTGGAACTGTCCGCAACATGTAGAGTTTTATTACAAAAATAAATTTGAGAAATTAGTGAATCTAGTTGGTTTTATTATAAGTATTTTTCATGATGCACGGTCACCTGAACTTCAAAAATGTTCAGCATTTTTTGCAGATTAGAATCACAATTCTGAACACACCTAATGACAAAGTTGTCCACAGTAAACAGTTATGATTCCCTATCATTCGCATCCCACCTTCACAGCCTACATTCCACAACCCTTTCTAATATTAAGGTTGCATTGCTTTCTTCAAGTACCAAGAAACTGTTTTAATACAGTTCCTCTAGGAAATTCTGTATACATTTCTTGTCTTCCCATTCTTAGCCACATAGAAAGGTCATTATAACCCATCCTAATTTTAGTGTATGTGGCCCGGGTAACTCAGTCGGTATAGCGATTGACTACGGGCTGGACGGTCCGGGATCGAATCCCGGTGTGGACGAAATTTACCGCCCGTCCAGACCGACCCTGGGGCCCACCCAGCCTCCTGTAAAATGGGTACCGGGTCTTTCCTGGGGTAAAGTGCGGCCGGGGCGTGTTGCTAACCATTCACCCCCTTCTAGTGCCGCGGTCATGGAGGAGTAGAGCTATACCTGTACCCACCCTCTGGGCCAGCCCGGGCCTGTAACAAGATCACTTTACTTATCCAGTAAGGTAGAGTATAGGTATGCAGATCTGTGTTCCAAATTCAAAGCCAAAAGTTCGTTTTATTATCTCTTCTTCCTGTTGTTCTTCTTGTTCTTGTTCTTTTTCTTCTTCCAATCTTACAAATGGGCATATTTTCAAGAGGTTTCCCAACAAAATTCTGTAAGCATCGCTCGTCCTGCTGGTTTTCGGGCTTCTGGCCCTTTCGTGACGTTGCGCGGCTGATGGCGGTGACTTGTTACCGACTTTTCCGGAAAAATATCTTTCTATTGTGGACGGAACCGTTATGTTTCATCGAAACGTCGATCATCAGCTAAAAAACCTGCGCCGCGTAATGTCTCGGAAGAGCGAAGACCTCATGTTTCGTCTTCCCCATCCCAGCCACAGGTCCAAACTATCGTAGCTCAATAAAATTTCAATATTCACCAACCACTTAACAAATTCAGCTTTCTATTAGCCACGAGGTGTATTTAATAGATATAAGTAATTCTGTATCACACATTAAAAGTTAGCCGTTTAGATGTAGTCTAATACTGCGTACTTCGAATACGTCGTAACCATATAAAATAATGAATTATTCATTATTAACTATCGTTTGTTAGAACAAGTCTATATATGTAGGACTCATTATTTTCAGTTAAATGGTCGCGAAGAATATATGTGAGATATAATGGAGACACGTTACCAGCTCTATTACGACCAGCCAAATGTAACTGTATATTAAATAAAATTAATGTAATATTAAGAGATATTGGAGAGAAGAGACCATTTCCAAGATTCACGCATAAACGAGAGGGTAGGATTATAAGGGGTAGTGATGCGTAATACTATAGCCTATCTTACCCAACAGTTATCCTCACCATTCTCGTGGTATACCCTGTTCTCACAAACGAGGAAATGACGAACGAGTCACAACGGTATAACTGTTTCACCAGGAATGGAGGAAATGCCATCCCAAAACATGCCGGTCCAGAGGTTAAAGGTAGCAATCGTACCACTGGACTTACCCTGCTCTGGGCCCGTAACCCATTCAGGGGAAATTTTAACCTCTGGTAAAACTCACGGAAAGAAGCCGGACGAGAGGGTAATGATGCAGAACTAAAATATTAATATGTGGATTTGAATCAATCGACTCAGTATGACATCCAGCGTTAGACTGAAAAATGTGGTTTGTTTAATAGTAAACACGACGGGATGGCTTCCGTACAGATTGCTACAAAACAGCTTTGAAAATAAAGGGTGCAATAAGAGGCCTGGAATTTCTTGACAGCTGAGTGACTACTAGTTTCTTAAGGTGGACATGGCTCATGACATTTAGATATGCTAGAAACGCACGTTAAAGAGAAAGAATGGAACCCGAACTAGCAGTCTGTTATATAGCGACCTGCAGCCATTATTCTTAACGTAATGATCAATAAGACATCTTACTCTCGGCAGACACGGAGTGCTGCTTGCGGGTAGAGAATAATTGTCACAGTTTCTTTGCTGACACTGTGGACTGGTGGGACATTTTTCTCGGTGATAAAGCTGCAGGAAGGTACGTGCATGTAGCTGTACAGGTTCGTAGTGGGGGTGTGTTTTCAACAAGACATGTATTGATCAACGTCTCTCTTCTGAGGGGAATCTTCGACAGCTCCATTCTTTTATTCGCGTTCAACCAGGCTCTTTTCTTTGTTACTTCTTTCTTTTTTTTTTTTTTAGGTTACATCCTCTCCAACTTCATCGCACTACTCTTCTCTTCCCTTTTGCTGTTGTTTCCTCCAAAATGTTTGTTTATTTTCATCTATTTTCTCCCGCTTGTTTCTTTTACTTTTACCCACTGCATCAGCGTAAGTGTACTATATTTAAGAGCTCCAGTACATTGAAGCTGGATGTGGTAGAAAGTAACCAGAAAAAAATCCTCCCTGATACTTGCATGTACGTATCTATATCCCTAAGAAAGATTTCCTTGCAAATTTAACCTTAGCTTTGCTGGTGAGAGAATGTATTAACTACAGTTTAACTTCAGTATGAAGTAACATAATATAGATCACTCTTATTTTTCATAGATTCTTGTTATAAATGTACGAATTTTAAAACTGAATTTAAAATTTTACCTAGTAAGAGTATAAAGATGGCGGACCGCGGTAGCACAGTGGTTAAGGTGCTGTACCACAAATCGGAAGGTCACTGGTTCGATTCCAGATGGTATCACTGGAATTTTTCATTTACATAATCCTCCTGATCGCACTTTGGCCCTGGGGTCGATTCAGCCTTTAACAGAAATGAGTACCAGGAGTATTTCCTGGGGGTAAAAGCGGCCGGTGTGTAGGGTTGACAACCTTACCACCATCCTGGGTCATTTTCACGTAATCTGGGAACCTTAACTTCCTGGAACCCTCTGGGCACCTCGGACGTGTAATGGGACTGATTTACCTTTATGAGTATAAAGATATCCAACCATTCTTAGTTTGGATTTACTTTCTGTAACATATTATGATTTAAATCATAATATGCACTTACATTGATATTAAAATTAATACCCACAATATATAATAATATCAATAATAGTAATACACGTGGGCCTGGTAACTCAGTCGGTATAGTGACTGACCACGGGCTGGACGGTCCGGGATCGAATCCTGGTGGGGACGAGATTTTCCGCCCGTCCACACCGGCCCTGGGACCCACACAGCCTCCTGTACAATGGGTACCGGGTCTTTCCCGGGGGTAAAGTGCGGCCGGGGCGTGCTGCTGACCACTCACCCCCTTTTAATGCCACGGTCACAGTTACCCTATGGGCCACACCGGGCCCGTAAAGGGATCACTTTATCTCTAATAGTGATATATGTTAGTAAGTAAGAAATGGTGGTCTGGGCGTAAAAATAGCATGTGAGATGCAATACAGAAAAGTAGAAAGCAATGGATCATCCGTAATACTCGTAGATTCTATGTTGTGATTGTAGCGAATTTCGCCTTTAAAATGTGATAATCGGCAAGATTCAAATTGTGTTTAATTTTCAAATATGGACCTATTATAATAACTTATGATAGATGAATTACTATATGTAACACCAAATTACTATTAAAGATGTATCCCCCGCAATTTATGAAACACATATTTTCTGAAATTCTCTGTCTTAAATAATATGATCCACAATATAATAGACATACCAGCACACTGATTATTTCAGGCCTGAAATGTAAAAAGCTTTTCTTTACTCCTTTCCGATATAACTGACCTGTTAGACTCGCAACGGCATTAACTGGGTTTGGTGACTTTGGTTCTGGTAATGTTGACATTTTAATGTGAATTTGGACTGTATTTTGTTTCTTTTATAAGAGGCTTCATGAAACACGTGTTGGCTGAGTGTAATCACATTACACGCCTTTAGTGAGTTCAGAGGTCTATGATTTGCTTGTAATTACGTGTTTGTTAACCTTTTGACGCCTAATGTCAACTATAGTGGTCGTACCGCACCGCTAACCTCTAAAGTTGCATTTTATATATTTATTCAACAAATATAGGTACTGAATATTTTAAACATGGTATA